>Ga0208898_1000501_pt1 | contig 30508 bp, 45 predicted proteins | sample VirMetDEL_Mar_4_FD_184513 | JGI IMG/M metagenome (GOLD analysis project Ga0208898, IMG submission 184513) | Aqueous microbial communities from the Delaware River and Bay under freshwater to marine salinity gradient to study organic matter... | ecosystem: Environmental > Aquatic > Marine >...
TATATAGGATAAAGGAGAATAACTATGGCCATTTCACGATCACAACTAGTTAAAGAACTAGAGCCAGGTTTGAATGCTTTATTCGGCCTGGAATATAGTAGATATGAAAATCAGCATGCTGAAATTTATACTACTGAAACATCTGACAGAGCTTTCGAAGAAGAAGTAATGTTAAGCGGTTTCGCTTCTGCACCAACTAAACAAGAAGGTGCTGGAGTAGTGTTCGATCAAGCAGGTGAAACTTTCACAGCTAGATACAACCACGAAACAATCGCTTTAGCATTTGCTATCACTGAAGAAGCGATCGAAGATAACCTATACGATAGACTTGCGGGCAGATACACAAGAGCTCTTGCAAGATCTATGGCAAATACGAAGCAAGTTAAAGCTGCAAACGTATTGAACAACGCGCAAGTAACAACTGTTACTGGTGGTGATGGAGTATCGTTAATTAACAATGCTCACCCATTAGCAACTGGTGGTACTTTCTCAAACGTTCTTGCAACTGCTGCAGACCTTAACGAAACTTCACTTGAGCAATCATTGATTGACATTGCAGGATTTGTAGACGAAAGAGGTCTAAAAATTGCTGCCTCAGGTAGAAAAATGATAATTCCAAAAGAATTACAATTTACTGCTGAGAGAATCATGAAGTCTCCAATGAGAGTTGGAACTGCTGATAATGACATCAATGCTATCGCTAATATGGGTATGGTACCAGAAGGTTACAGAGTTAATAACTTTTTAACTGACACTGATTCATACTTCTTATTGACTGATATTCCTAATGGACTAAAAATGTTCGTTAGATCACCAATTAAGACAGCGATGGAAGGTGACTTCGATACTGGCAACATGAGATTTAAAGCTAGAGAAAGATACTCTTTTGGATTCTCTGATCCAAGATGTATTTTTGGTAACGGAAACTTACCAACTAGTTAATAAATACTAACAGTATTAATTAGAAGGGGCGGTGTTTTACATCGCCCCTTTTTTTATGTATAATTCAAAGACCTAGATTAATTAATTTGTTATGTAGACTGGCTAGGCAGACGGTATAGAGACTACATGGCGAAGGCTATACACAAAGGAGAATATTATGGCTAATACTACTTTTTCAGGACCAGTCCGATCGGAAAACGGTTTTGAATCAATAACAAAAAATGGAACAACAGGTGCAATCACAGTAGGTGCTACTTATGGAGCAACTATAACTGGTGGTGTTCAAGCTTTATCAGGTGCAGGTGCAGCTGATTTAACAAATCTAGTAACAGAACTTACTACAGGAGCAGGTGCTGCAGCAGTAACTTTAGCTGACGGAACTACTTCAGGACAAGTTAAAATCATTAACATGATTGTTGATGGTGGTGGAACTGCAACAGTTACTCCAGATACTTTTGCTAGCGGAACAACAATTGCTTTCGATGCGGTAGCTGAATCAGTTACTTTAGTTTGGAACAGCGCCATTGGTTGGGTTGCGACTTCAGTTCAAGGTGCAACAATAGCTTAATAAATTAAAAGGAGAACACTATGGCAGCTAAAGCTGATATACAAGCAACAATAGTTTCTGCAGCAACTTCTGATGTGGTTATCGCACCACCAGTAAGATTGAAAGGAATTATTTTGTCGGGCTTAGCTACTTCAGGAGTGGTTCAGTTGAAAACAACAAGTGCAACTGGAGAAACTTTATTTGAAGCAAATGTACCTGCAGGAGATATTACAAGTTTAAATATTCCTGAAGATGGAATTTTATTTCCACAAGGTGTTTATGTTTCAACTTTTACTGTAGCTAAAGCAACGTTGCTAACTGACAAATATTCAGGACCTAATTTAATTGGTCAGAATGGATAATTAAATGAATGGTGTGAATAAAAGCATACCGGGTTTTAAAAGAGGGGCTGATGTTCAGCCCCCTAAAACCAAAAAGTATTTTAGAAAAACTGAATCTGGTGCAGGTATGACGAAAGCAGGTGTTGCAAGATACCGAAGAGAAAATCCAGGATCAAAATTAAAAACTGCCGTAACTGGCAAAGTAAAAGCAGGATCAAAAGCTGCAAAGAGACGTAAGTCTTTTTGTGCAAGATCAGCAGGACAAATGAAGAAGTTTCCTAAAGCTGCAGCAGATCCTAACTCAAGATTAAGACAGGCTAGAAGAAGATGGAAATGCTAGATGTCTTATTTAAATGCAAATACACCACCAATATACTGTAAAGTAAGAAAGGAGTATCTTTATGATCTTAAAGAACATCAAGGAGAGTCTAGTGACTGTGTTATCTTTGGTCTGGTCTCTATTCCAGGTCGGGCTATCTTATTTAACATCATGCTTCCCAATGGCGCGTGCTTTTGGCGCTTGCCTATCTCAGCGTTTTTCCAAAAATCGTATGACAGAGCCGATGTGCCGGATATGCAGACGCACGAATTGGAATTGTGGAATTGTTTTAGTTATTGGCCTAGTGTTCATCGCTTTGATTGGTTGGCTGGTATAAACGGTAAATTTCTAGGTTTAGATAAAAAATTTTATCATGGAAACTATTTATTTACAGTTGATTGGGCTCATCCGGAAAGTAATATTTTGGATGTGGAACATTCTGAAATCCCTCAAGAACATAAGTGTGCACATATACTGGCTCTTGCTAACGGGAATTATGCAGCTCAGCCTAATAATCGTATTCTTTGGCACGTTAACAGTTATACTACTGATGACAGCTGGCCAGATTACAAAGTTCAGACTACATACTGGGACGCAGAAGATAACGACATGGTTACAGAAGATACGGACAAAATGTTTTATGAAATGGAAAAAAAATGATTGATAAATGGATTTATAATTTTTTTGCTGCTCTAGACAAGCTTTGTTCAATGATGGATAATCTCTTTAAATTTATGATTGGGTTAAAAATGAATTATTATTTTACAGGTTTACTTATTGTTATGTTAGTGCTGTTGGCTTTGTGTGGGGGGCCTAGTGTCCAATAAACCACTAAGAATATCGGAAGAGGCTGCCGTTCAAATGCCTATGAAGACGGTTGCCAGTTTGATCGCGCTCGTTGCAATCGGCACCTGGGCATACTTTGGTGTTATTGAAACGCAAAATCAACACAATACAAGATTACAGTTAATGGAATCTGATCTTCAAAAGAATACAGAATTTAGAATTAAATGGCCAAGAGGATTAATGGGATCATTACCTGCAGACTCTGAACAATTTATGTTAATTGAAGACCTATATAAAACAACAGAGAAGTTAACAATTAATCAAGAAATGAATACAAGTAATAAACTTCGTATTGAGTTTATGGAAAAACAAATATCTAAAATGTTAGATGACATTGAAAAATTAAAAGATCAAAACAGGGAAATAAAATATACAAATGGAAACAGTCATTAGTAGTGTAGTTGCTCTCTGTATGTTTATAGCAGGTGAGCTAAAAGAACATAGAATACAACAATCAATGAGTGATTGTTTAAAGGGGAAAAGACTTGCAGAACGTGATATAAATGTTAATGTTCAGTATATGTGCGGGAAGGTAGAAGCAGAATTAGAAGATAATATTGATGGATCAAAATCTATAAAAAGAATTATTACAGACAAATAATGGACCGTAAGGTTATACAATCAAAATTTATAATTGATAATCAAAACATTTTAATTGAAAAATGTAATGAAGCTCACAAAAAAATATCTAAACTATTATATGGAGCTGATACAACTAAATTTTATGGTTTATATAATATTTTTGCAGTCACAGCTGGAGATGAGTATTTTAAAGAATTATTTAAAGAACTAAAAACAATTATATTTGATTATTCTAAAACAGATAAAAGTTTGTGGATGCAAAGTTGGATAAATTATCACAAACAGGATCAGTGTTTAGATTGGCATGATCACTTTTGGAAATTTCATGGATATATATCTATAGACCCCAAAAAAACCAAAACAATATTTAAAGATGGGTTTGAGATTGAAAATGAAGTTGGCAATATTTATATTGGTCCTTGTAACCTTGAACATAAAGTAATAGTAAGTAAACCTTATGAAGACAACAGAATAACATTAGGTTTTGATGTTATAGATAATACATTTGATAATCCTAATATATCTTTTATACCTTTGTAATGTTAATTGATAATAAAGTTTTACACATACACATACCACGAACAGGTGGAAGATATGTAAAAGAGTTATTTGAAAGTAATAATTATAAAATAAGTTTTTTTGAATTTGAAAAAACTTTTAGAGGTAAAGAAGTAGCACATTTAACTTTTCCAGAATATGAATACTTTTATGACCATACTAATTACAATAAATTTTCAATTATTAGAGACCCTTTGGATCGATTTTTAAGTGCTATTAATACGTATGGTAGAATAAGTAATAATAAAATAAAACAAATTTTTAGAAGTCAAGAGGACCTTAATTGTTTTATAAATAACTCTATTTATAATGATTGTTCTAATTGGTTGGTACCACAAATAAATTTTTTAACATATGATACAAAACTATATAGGTATGAAGAAGGTTTAGGTGATGAATTTACTAAATGGTTGTTAGACAATTTTAATTTTAGTATAATAAGGTATAATTTTTTACATAATGAAATAAAATATAGAACTTTACAACTGTCTGAAAAACAGAAAGATTACGTAAAAAATTATTATTATAAAGACTACAAATTATTAGATTATTAATATGGAATTATCACGTAATTTTACCCTTCAAGAACTAATTAAATCTGATACAGCTGTTAGATTGGATATTAATAATAATCCTAATGCAGGTCAGATAGAAAAACTAAAAGCACTTTGTGAAAATATTTTACAGCCAGTACGTGATCACTTCGGAAGAGTAAAAGTAACATCAGGGTTCCGTAGCGAGCAGCTGTGTTTAAAAATAGGTAGCTCAATTAACAGCCAACATGCAAAAGCTGAGGCTGCAGACTTTGAATGTATGGGAACCGACAATGCTGAATTGGCTGATTGGATTTATGCAAACCTAGAATTTGATCAATTGATACTCGAGTTTTACACTCCTGGCGAACCCAATTCGGGCTGGATTCATTGTAGTTACACAACAGACAAACCTAGAAAACAATTTTTATGGGCTTTCAAGTCAGAAGGTAAAACAAAATACAAACCTGTAATTGGAAAAGCTAGAGATTTAGTTTGAATTATATAAGTAAATATAAAGTAAAAAATTTTCAGGAGCATAAGAAAAATATAATAAATTTAATATTTAAAATTCCGCAAACAATTCTTGTAGGTAAACATGAAAGAATATTTCATACCGATTGGGAAATACCCAACACCATGCAAAAAGAATACAGAGAATATTTTGAAAAAAATATAATGGAAGATTTTTTAAATGATTTTAAATCTAAATTTAATTTTGAAGAGGTTGAATTAGATAATTTATGGTTTCAAGTTTATGCTAAAAACGATTTCCATGGAATACACACACATGCAAAAGCAAATTTTACTAACGTATTTTATTTACAATTACCATCAGATTCTGTAAAAACAGACATTATGAATATTGATATTACGGTTGAAGAAGGAGAAATTTTAACTTTCCCTGCTTTTTTAAAACATCAATCACCTATAAATAAAAATGAAGCATTTAAAATAATAATATCTTTTAATACAAATATTATCAAATGAGTGAAATAGAAGTTAATTTTAGAGGAAACATGGAGGAATATGTTTTTCAATTACATAATATAATTCCTGCTGATGTTTGCAAGCAGGCTATAGAAGAATCAAAAAAACTTAATTGGGAATCAAATACTTTTTGGGACAATAAAAAAGAAATACCAGTAAACAGATCGGGTAAAAACGAATTTCAAATGAGCCATGAAGATTTTCCATCAAGTAAACTTATAATGGAAAAAGTACATGATGGAATCACTGAATATTTAAATTATCTAAAATATCCATGGCTTGGTGTTAAACACGTTACAGGTATTAGATTTAATAAATATTTTGAAAATAATGTAATGGCTATCCATTGTGATCATATTCATTCAATGTTTGATGGAAAAATAAAAGGCGTACCTATTTTAAGTGTGGTAGGTGTTTTAAATGACGATTTTGAAGGTGGAGAATTTATATTATTTAAAGACTATGAAATAAAGTTTAAACAAGGGGACATTGTTATTTTTCCAAGTAATTTTATGTTTCCTCATAAAGTAAAACCTGTAACAAAGGGTATTAGGTATTCCATTATAAATTGGGCATGCTAATAAAAAACAATTTTTTAAACTTTGATTTATTTAAAAATATATTACAAGATTTAAATTCAGAAAATTTTCCATGGTTTTTTAAAAAAGAAGATGTTCCTGGAAATAGATTAAATAAAAATGGGTTTTTTAATCATTGTTATTTTAACAATACTATTAATAGTCCTTACTTTAATAAACATATAGTTCCTTTTGTAGATAAATTAAATGTAAAAAATTTTATTCATGTAAGAGCTAATTTAACTTTAAGAGATAAAGACTCATTACAATGTGCCTATCATACCGACAATAACAATGAAAAATCTACTACAGCGATATTTTTTTTAACTAACTGTAATTCTGTAACTAAAATTAGGACTGAAAAAGGTATACAAGAAATAGAAAGTGTCAAAAATAAATTAATAATATTTAATACACAAAACCCCCATAAAGTGATATACCCAACAGATGTCCATAAAAGGTTTATAATAAATTTCAATTATGAAACAAATTAATTTTTTAACTGCGTTACCAAGATCCGGGACTACATTATTAGGCGCTTTAGTGAACCATAGTCATCTAGGAGTGAGTCCTCACAGTTTGGTAATTGAAATGATTTATCAAATTTATAAATTAAAAAAAGATGAAAAATACTTTAATTTTCCTAATTCAGAATCATATTATAATGTGTTGAGAAAAATTATTCCTAATTATTATTCCAATACTAATTATACTTACGTACTCGATAAAGGTCCTTGGGGCACACCTTATAATTTAAATATTCTTAGAGAAATACATCCAAATAGAAAATTTGTTATCTTATATAGGTCACCGTTAGAATGTTTAGCATCTTTTATGCGTTTTTACAGAGATGATATAGAAAACCAATCTAATTTTTATATGTCTGACGATGGTGCAATTGGTAAAAATTTAAGGTCAATTAGAAATATTATTAATAGTAATGAAGATTATATTCTTATAAACTACAATGATCTGATAAATGAACCTCAGTTGAAAGTAAATGCTTTATGCAATTTTTTAGAAATTGATTCAATAACTATTAATTTAAACAAATTTCAATTCAATGGCTTAGAATATGATGATGGTGTGCTAGGAGCACCTATACACGAGGTAAGGACTGATCATATTAAAAAACTTGACTATGATGTAGAAAAAATACTACCAAAGAGTATAATAGATCAATATAAAAACTTAAGTATATAATATGCCAATAGGAAGATCGCAAATAACAAAACAGATTCAAGGCCAGTTAAGAGGTGCTAGGGGTGAAAAAAAGAAAAAATTACAAGTTAAAAAGAAACCCAACAGCAAAAAGTCTAAGGTCTTCAAACTTTAGTCAAAAAGTGATACAATCTAAGAAATTGTATAACCGTAAAAAGGACTTAAATGGCAACTTCAGGAACTACGAGCTTTAACCTAAATATTGATGAAGTAATTGATGAAGGTTATGAAAGATGTGGTCTTAGCACTACTTCTGGTTATGAAATGCGTTCTGCTAGAAGAAGTTTAGATTTATTATTTGCTGAATGGGGTAACAGAGGTATTCACCTTTGGAAAACAGAATTAAACGAAATACCTTTAGTGTCTGGTCAAGCTGAATATGCAGTCGATGCAGATGTTAACGATGTATTAGAAGCTTATGTATCTTCAAGCGCAGCAGCATCAGATGGAGTAAACACACAAGATGTTTCTTTGACTAAAATCGATAGATCAGCTTATGCTGCATTACCTAATAAACTAGCATTGGGACAACCATCACAATATTATGTAGATAGACAAACTACTCCAAATATATATTTGTATCAGGCACCTGATTTAAATACATACAACACATTGAAATTTTATGTAATTAAAAGAATTGAAGATGCTGGTGCATACACAAATGATGCAGATGTTGCATACAGATTTTTGCCATGCATGTGCGCAGGACTAGCATATTACTTAGCTATGAAAAAAGCTCCACAGCTTGTACAACAAAATAAATTAATTTATGAGGATGAATTGAAAAGAGCGTTAGATGAAGATGGTCAAAGAACATCTACATACATCACTCCACAATCTTTTTATCCTAACGGAGTATAATTATGCCAAAATGGGCTACAGGAAAAAGATCACAATCAATATCAGATAGATCAGGAATGGCTTTTCCATACACTGAGATGGTGAAGGAATGGAATGGTTCTTTAGTTCATTATTCTGAGTTTGAACCCAAGCATCCACAGATAAGAAGAAAGTACAATGTATCTGATGCAATAGCTTTACAAAATTCAAGAAATCAAAAGTTTCAACAACCGACTCAAGAATTTACAGACGACCAAACAATTTCTGATTCTGGTGGAATTACAGTTGGAGTTGCTAATTTATCTTTACCAGGAGATTTTGCATTTATTAATCAAGGAACATCAGCTATGACTCCTGCTGATCCTTCCCTACAAAATAGAAGAAGACAACTAGATGCATTAGTTGGTCAAGCGGAGGTTAGTATAACTTAATGGCAGTTACGTACGCAAACTTTTTAACACAAGTAAGAAACTACACTGAAGTAGACAGTAACGTTTTATCAGATAGTATTATACAAGAATTTATAAGATCAGTAGAACTAGATGTTGCCGGTAAAGTTGATTATGATGATTTAAGAAAATATTCAACTTCTACATTTACTTCAGGAAACAGATACGTATCATTACCTGCAGATCTAACCATAATGAGATCTGTTCAAGTGATTGACGGCTCTACAAGAACTTTTCTTGAAAGAAGAGATACAAGTTTTATCTCAGAATATAACAACAACGCTGCTACAGGTTTACCTAAGTATTGGGCTAACTGGGATGATTTTAATATACTTGTGGCTCCAATACCAGATTCCGCTTACACTGTACAAATCAATTACATTACAGATCCACCACAGTTTACATCTTCTAACAATACATTCTTGTCTACCTATCAAGAATCAATGTTGTTACATGGTGTGCTTACTGAAGCTTTTAGATATTTAAAAGGCCCGCAGGATATGTACAAGCTGTATGAAAGTAAGTATAATGAAGAAGTACAGAATTTTGCTCTTCAACAAATGGGGAGAAGAAGACGTGCGGAATATGATGATGGGGTACCTAGAATTAAGATACCTTCACCATCACCAAATACGTAATTTTAAAGGAGAACAATTATGGCAATAACAACTAACGCAATTTGCAATTCATTCAAAAAGCAATTGTTAGCTGGTGAACACGACTTTGATAGTTCAGGTGGAGATACATTTAAATTAGCAATGTACACTTCAGTTGCAACATTAGGTGCATCAACAACTAACTACGCAACAACAAACGAAGTTTCATCACCCTCAGGATATTCTGCTGGTGGAAAAGCTTTAGTTAATAGCGGTGTAAAAGTTTCATCAGGAGTAGCAATCACTGACTTTTCTGATTTATCATTCACTGGTGTTACACTAACAGCTAGAGGTGCTTTGATTTACAATACAACAACTGACGGTGGTACAGGTACTACTGAAGCAGTAGCTGTGTTAGATTTTGGCGGAGATAAGACTGCAACTTCTGGAACATTTACAATCCAGTTCCCTGCATTCACAACATCTGCTGCAATTTTAAGAATTGCATAATAAATAGGAGTTAAAATGGCTTTGGTAGTAAACGATAGAGTAAAAGAAACCTCTACCACAACAGGTACAGGTACATTTGATTTAGCGGGAGCGGTATCCGGTTTTGAATCGTTCGTTACAGGTATTGGTAATTCTAATACCACTTATTACGCTATCGTTAACGAAAACGGTGAGTTCGAAGTTGGTCTTGGAACTGTAACCGATGCAGCTACAGACACTTTATCGAGAGATACTATTATATCTTCGTCAAATAGTGACTCTGCAGTAAACTTTGGTGCAGGAACAAAAAATGTTTTCTGTACTTTACCTGCTTCCAAAGCCGTTATCCTAGATTCAAGTGGAAACATTGTTGCAAACAATGGAAGTAACTTAACAAATTTAAATGCAGATAATTTAGCTTCAGGCACAGTGCCAGACGCAAGATTTCCAGCAACACTCCCTGCATTAAACGGAAGTGCTTTAACAAACTTAGATGCAGATAATGTTGCTTCAGGAACTTTATCATCAGATAGGTTACCAACGGTACCAACAACAAAAGGTGGTACAGGTTTAACAGCTATTGGGACAGCTAACCAAGTTTTAGCTGTAAACAGTGGTGCAACAGCTTTAGAATATCAAACTATCTCTGCCGATATTACAGGCGTTACAGCTGGGGATGGTTTAACAGGTGGCGGATCTTCAGGAGATGTTACTTTAAACGTTGGAGCCGGAAACTTAATTGATGTTCAAGCAGATCAAATAGATGTTGATCTTTCAGAATTAACTACATCTACATCTGACGCTGATGGAGATTTTTTTGCAGTAGTAGATGCTGCTAACGCACAGAAAAAACTTACAAAAGGAAATATTAATATTTCTGGTTTTAATAATGATAGTGGATTCATTGATGGGTCTTCTTTAAATGCTTCTAATTTAGATTCTGGTACTGTACCAGATGCAAGATTCCCAGCTACTTTGCCAGCACTTAATGGAAGTGCATTAACAGATTTAAACGCATCAAACTTAGCAAGCGGAACTGTTCCTAATGCGAGATTAGACCAACAACTTCAAGACGTTGCGGGTTTAGCTGTAGCTAATGGTAATTTTATTGTTGGTGATGGATCAAATTTTGTAGCTGAATCTGGAGCAACTGCTAGAACTTCTTTAGGGTTAGGATCGATTGCAACTTTAAACACAGTTACCTTAACTACAAATACAACTGGAAACTATGTAGCTTCACTAACAGCGGGAGCCTTAATTGATGTAGGTGGAGCAGGAGAAGGAGCAACTCCGTCTATTGCTGTGGATTTATCAGAAGCAACTGACATGACTGAAGCTATGGTTGGTACAGATGAATTTATAGTTCTAGATGCAGGTTCTCAAAAAAGAAAAGCAGCACAAGAAATTAATTTAAGTATATTTAATAATGACTTACCTGGAGATATTTCAGGTGTTACAGCAGGTAATGGTTTAACAGGTGGCGGAACTACAGGCACTGTTACACTTAACGTTGGTGCAGGAACTGCAATTGATGTTGCTGCAGATACTGTTTCGGTGGACTTATCAGAATTATCTACTTCAACTACAAATGGAGATGGAGATTTTTTTGTAGTTGTTGATACATCAAATGCTCAAAGAAAATTAACTAAAGCAAATATTGCAATTTCAGGTTTTAATAATGACTCTGGATTTACAACAAACACTGGAACTGTAACTTCTGTTTCTGGTGGAAATGGATTAACAGGATCTGTCACAACATCTGGATCATTAGCTGTCGGAGCTGGTACAGGAATTGATGTCACTGCTGATGCAGTTGCTGTTGATGTATCAGACTTCATGTCAAATGGCGCTAACAATAGAGTTCTTACTGCAACAGGCACAGATGCGATGAATGCTGAAGCAAACATGACATTTGACGGTTCTACATTGACTGTCACAGGAGCAATTACTACTACAGGAAATGTCACATCAGATCACGTTTTACCTAATACTTCTGATACATTTGATCTTGGAGCTTCTGACAACGTTTGGAGAAACGTATACACTGGTGACTTACATTTATCTAACGAAGGAAAAGAAGAAGGTAATGCTATTGATGGTACAAAAGGTAACTGGACTATTCAAGAGGGTGCTGAACATTTATATATTTTAAATAATAAGTCTGGTAAAAAATACAGATTCAAATTAGAAGAGATGTAATGATATTTAATTTTGACAAAAAACATTACGATAGTGAAAAGTTATCTGATCAAGGTAAAGTGTATTTACAAAAATTACAAAACATTGTTGTAAAGAAAAATCAATTAAGTTTAGAATTTACTGATTGCGAAGTTTTACAAAAACACTACTCTGATCTACTTAGCAAAGAACTTCCAGAGGAAGAAAAAACTACCTCTGAAATGTTAAAAGAAGGATTCGATCAAGAACAAAAAGGAGCCTAGTCTATGGCTTTTGGTAATACCGCATATTCTGAAGCGGCCTTTTCAGCAGAAGATAATAATGCCATTGCTTATCCTCAAGGTAATGTCCTTACAGGATCAATGGGTGAAGAGTCCAATGTTGGTGATGCGAATGTAAATGTTACAGGTATTCAAGCAACAATTACAAATTCAGGTGCTGTTGCCGGATCTTCTGTATTAGTTAGTGTAACCGGTTCTCAATTAACCTCATCAATTGGTGAAGAAGATATTAATGTAGGTGTTCCTGTTACAGGTTCTCAGTTATCTATTACAAACAAAACTTCTACGCAAGATACTTTGACTGCTTTTGGAGAATCTCCTTTTGCAACATTAAGTCCTAGTACCTTCAATATACCAAGCGTTCAAATTGAAACAACAACAGGTGCGGGACAACTTCCAAGCTTCTTATTACAAACTTCTGTAGGAGATGAGGTTGTTACAGCAGACGCTAATGTTCCAGTAACAGGATCTGAGCTAACACTTTCAACTAATGATGTAACATTTGAAATAACTGCTGATATAGATGTAACAGGATCACAAGCAAACATTTCACTTGGAACTTATTCTGTTTCTGCTGATGGTAATGTAAGTGTTATAGTTACAGAGCATGATATAGTTACATCGATTGGTTCGGTAACTACAACTGCAAATGCTGATGTTTCTGTATCAGGAGTACAATTAACAGGTTCTGTTGGTGATTTAAGTTTTAGTGGTAATGCAATTGTAGAACTTACCAATTTTTCAGGGCCTAAATTCTCAGCGGAAGGAAATGCTGCACTTTCTACTGATCAAGCTAAGTTTGGAGTATCCTCTTTAGAATTAGACGGAACTGATGATTCTGTAGACAGCACAACGAATTTAGATCTAAGCTCAACAGATTTTACAGTTGATTTATGGATTAGACCTGACAACGTTACAGGTTACAAAGGTATTTGGCAATCAGGAACAAGCACAACAATGCAATCCTATTTATTAGGCAACGCAGTTTATTGGAGTGTAAATCCATCAACAATTATTACTACTGCAGTCACTGTTAATGCAAATGAGTGGACTATGTTGTCTTATGAAAGACAAGGAAACACTCACAGAATATATAAAAACGGAACTTTAGAAGATACAGCTACCACGGGTAATAAACAGGATAACGGTCCATTTACTATTGGTAAAAATGGCTTTGGTGATTTTGATGGTTATATAGATGAAGTAAGAGTTTCAGATATTGCAAGATACGAAGGCTCTAGTTTTACAGAACCTACAAGCGAATTTTCAGTTGATTCAGATACAATAGCTCTTCTTCATTTTGATGGAGCTGATGGATCTACGGACATGATTAATGCTGTTAATGAACAGGCTTTAGTTTTAGAAACTAATATTGGGGATGAGTCTGCATTTACAGATCATACTGTTGAAGTTACCGGTCAACAATTAACAATGTCTATGGGAGAAGAAACTCCTGCAGCAGATGCTAACGTTCAACTAACAGGTATTCAATTAACTGGTTCAGTTGGAACAGTAGATGCTGTAGCTGTGTATGAGGTCACAGGTGTTCAAATGTCCACTTCTGTAGGATCTGTTACAGTAACAGGAACCGCTAATGTAAATATTACTGGAATTGAGTTACAATCTAGCGCTGGAAACGCAAATGTTACAGCATGGGCAGAAATAGATACTGGAGTGTCTAATGTTTGGACTGAGGTTGATAGAGCAGCCTAAAAAGGATATAATAGCGACATGTCATCAACATATACTGATCTTGGAATAGAACTAATGGTTACAGGTGCCAACGATGGTACTTGGGGAACTAAAACAAATACAAATTTAGAAATCATTAACCAAATGCAAGGTTATGTAAATAAATCAATTGCAGGCGGTGCGCAAACAACAGCATTGTTAATAGCTGACGGATCCACATCTTCTTCCGATGCAAGAAATTTAATTATAGAATTATCTGGAACAATTACAGGAAACCAAATTGTTACAGTTCCGGATAGCATAGAAAAATCTTATATTGTTTATAACAATACTTCTGGAGCATTTACTGTTGAGTTTAAAACTGCAGGTGGAACTGGTCCCACGTTTTCAACTACAGATAAGGGGATTAAAATTCTTTACAGTAATGGAACAAATATTATTGATGTAAATGCTAATTTAGGTGCTATCACAACAGGAGCAATAACTTCAGAAGCAATTACAGCCACAGGTAATATACTACCTGGTGCTAATGACACTTATGATTTGGGAGCTTCTGGTAACGTTTGGCAGAATGTTTATACTGGGGATTTACATCTTAATAATCAACATAAAACAGAAGGTAATATAGTTGATGGAACAAAGGGGAGCTGGACTTTACAGGAAGGTTCTGACGATATATACTTAATTAACAACAAATCTAATGAAAAATTTAGATTAAAATTAGAAAAAATTTAAAGGAGATACTATGGGTATTATTTCAAACGGAAATACAGTAATTGATAATGGCGCAATTGATGCGAATGAAGTTGATACTACGCAGATAGCAAATGACGCTGTAACTGCTGACAAACTTGCTGACACTGCCGTAACTGCAGGATCTTACACAACTGCGGACATTACTGTTGACGCTCAAGGAAGAATTACCGCTGCATCTACTGGATCAGCTGGTGGTGCAAACATGGTAGTTAAAGCTTACAACTTAGGTCCTTCATCTGGAAATTACACTTCAACTGCGAATGCAACTAAATATTATGCATATGTAGCAGCAGGAGGAGGAGGTGGAGGTGGATCCGCACCGATTAGAGCTGGCGGAGATGGTGGAACGGGTGGTTTTGGTTTTTACTCAGGTTCTTTAAGTGCTTCAACTTCATACCCATGGTCTGCAGGAGGACCTGGAGGCGGAGGCGGAAATAATTTTGGTAATAGATGGGGGAATGCTGGTAGTTCTGGAGGTAACTCAAATATATCTGGTTTGATGACTGTTAATGGAGGTAATGGTGGAAATCTAGTAACACCTTACACTGGAGGTAACCCTGGAAATTCAGGAAACACACCTGGGGCAACGTTAACTAATTTTAACAGACGACAGTTATTTGCAACTTCACAACCTGCTAACTCTTTTACACCTGCAGGTTTGGGACAAGCTGGAGAAGGAGGAAATCCAGGTAACACATGGGTTAGCCCAAATCACCTAGGTAGCCCTGGTGGTGCAGGATGTGTTGTTTTATTTGTAGATGAAGGATAATAAATATGGCTTATTTAATTTTTAATAGTGATAACTCTTTATATAGAATTGCTGCTAATGATACAGATTTAGGTAATTTAAATTTACCAGATCCTATTAGCCCATCTTATAATGTTCAAACAATTACTGATTCTGATTTTGAATCTGTAAGAAAAAATTTAAAAACAGTTTCATATGATGGTACAACAATAACCTACAATGATGAAACTTGGTTGTTTCCAAATTCAGATAACTTGCAAAGTTATTTTATGAGTATTATTTATGATAAATGCAATGCTTTTTTAACTAATAATGAACCTACTCATGGTATGTATAATGAAATTAAAACTTACAAAGCAACTGTAAAAACGTTCGATAAAGATACTTTAACTTTTCCAATGAATATTAGTTGGGAAGAATATTGCTCTAATAACTCTATAACTTATTATCATCCTTTACAAATACCTTAATATTAACTATTAAGGTGTATGTTTGAAAAAAAAATTACTTTCAAGTGTAGAGAAGAATATTTAGCGACTAACCCTCCCAAACCAGAAATTGCAAAATTAAATATTCCAGATTGGTACAAAGATCTAGAGCATAGTGTTACTAGTAGAACTATAAAAGGTTGTATGCCTTTTTTAGATTCTTTAACAACGGGTTATATTTTAAAAACACCAGTAGAACTATATTTAAAACATAACTATTATGAAGAAAATACAAGAAAAACTGATTTAATTTCAGGCACAAATCCAGTAAACGTCATTGCACAAACACAAAATATTAATTTGGTATCAAAACCAGAAACACATATTGTAAAACAATTAGGAAGTAAATGTCCAATAGTTCATAAAAACAAAGATCTACCAGTTCAAAAAATTTTAAACCCTTACACTATTACTACTCCCCCTGGTTATTCGTGTTTGTTTGTTCCTCCTTTAAATAACTCTGATGATCGATTTTCTATAATTCCCGCAATTGTAGATACCGACAATTTTCCATCTGAAATAAATTTTCCCATTGTTATTAATGGTGATAAGTATCCTATTTTGGATACATTAATTAAAATAGGAACACCTTATGTTCAAATTATACCTTTTAAAAGAGATAATTGGAAAATGAATATAGAAACTGAAACACAAGAAGAAAATGATTTAATAAGATTTAAACAAGAAAAGTTTGTATTAAATAATTATAAACAAAGATGGTGGGTAAAAAAAAGATGGAAATAAATACTAACCAATTTGATTCAGAAAAGTTGAATAGTTATATTTCTATATTTGATAATGTTTTTCCCACAAATGTATTAGACACTTTTATAAAAGTGTGTGAAACTCAAAAAGAGTGGCAAGATGCAACAATTGTAAATGAAAAGTATCCTGACACAGTTGTTAATAAAAAAACTAGAAATACAAAAGTTTGGCAATTAAATAATATATTTGGAGAAAGTAAAACTGAAATACATTGGTCAAATTTGTTTATAAAAATTTTTAATGATTATACAAAAAAATATCAACAAAGATTAAACGTTGAACCTTTTCCATGTAAGGTAAACACTGTTCAAGCTTTAAAATACGAACCGGGTGGTTTTTTTCAATTGCATTCAGATCATGGATTTAAAACTCCTAGAACTTTAAGTTTTATTTATTTTGTGAACGATAGCTACGAAGGAGGTTCTTTAATATTTGCAACACCAAATAGAGATAAAGATTTAGAAATTGATAAAAAAAAGAATAGATTAATTGTGTGGCCTAGTAATTTTTTATATCCACATACTGTAAAACCAGTTGAAAAAGGAATACGTTATACGGTGGTAGCATGGGCTCTTTAAAAAAAAATAAATTTAAAATTGTTAAAAATTTTTTAACACAAGAGGAACGTAAACTGTTATTAATATATACAGAAATAAAACACACAACTAATCAAAAACATTTTGATCTTGTACAATCAAACACCTTTGATACAAAATTTTATGGAGATGCAATTATGGATTCTCTTTTACTTTCAAAACAAAAAATTGTAGAAAAAGAATTTAACGGTGATCTTAAACCTCAATATTCTTTTTGGAGAATGTATACAAGGTGTGCTGTTTTAAAAGAACACACAGATAGACACTCTTGTGAAGTAAGTGTTACTGTCTTTTTAGGTAGTGACGGAACACCGTGGCCTATTTACATGGATAAACAAAGTTTAGAACTTGAACCTGGGGACGCTGTGGTTTATCTTGGATCTGAAATAAAACATAAAAGAGAAGAATTTACTGGTGATTGGCATTCACAAGTATTTTTACATTACACAAACGCTAATGGTCCATTTAAAGATATTGAAAAAGATGGGCGACAATACTGGGGGTTAGAAAATGCAATTTAGACAAAATATTGAAAACGGTTCTTGTGATCTTATTTTTAGTGAAGAAGAATTAGAAGTAATAAAGAAACATGGGAAGATTCATTTTTCTCCTGAGGTGCTTAAACATTTTGGAAATACTTTAATGAAAATTGTAGCAGATTTTAATATGCATTTTAATGAAGATTTAAAAAATAAAAAAAGTAAAGATGATATGATAGTAGAGGGTGATGATAAATTTAATAAATAATTTCATTAACAGTACAAATTTTCAATCAATAATTAATTTAATTACCAATAAAAACTTTCCTTGGTTTATTAAAACTTTTGATAAACATATAGAATTTAATCATACTTTAAAAAATAGTATGTTTGCACCACCAATAATTGAAGAAATTCTTAAAAAAATAAACGCGACAAACTTATATGATGCAAAAATAAAATTAATTACAAAAACAGAAAAATCATTAAAGTTATCTACCTATAATGAATATGATAAAAATTCTAAAAAACGTTGTGCCATTTTTTATTTAAATTCTAATAATGGTACTACAAATATTAGTGGTAATAAAAACATTCAGTCTACAGAAAATTCTATATTAATTTTACCTTCAAATACTAGTTTTTATGAAACAACTTGCACAGACAAGGCTTGTAGGAAACTTATACATATTATTTACGATTAATCACTGTATTCACTCGAAGCCCTTAAAGTGTTATAATTCTCTATGCCTTTAACAAACATACAAATAGCACCAGGATTCAATAAACAAGTAACAGAGACCGGAGCAGAAGGTCAATGGACTGATGGAGATTTTGTAAGATTTAGATATGGTTCTCCTGAAAAAATTGGTGGTTGGGAACAAATTACATCAGATACTTTAGTTGGAGCTGTTAGAAAACAACTTGTGTGGGCTGATTTAGACGGAAGAAGATATGCAGCTTTAGGAACTAACAAAGCTTTGTTTATTTATTATGAAGGTGGCTTTTATGATATTACTCCTTTAGATACAGCACTAACAGGTTGTACATTCGATACCACAGATACTTCAGCAACTGTCACCGTAAATAAAACAACTCATGGTCTATTGGCAGGAGATCTGTTTACCTTTACATCTGTAACTCCTCCAAGTGGTGCGGGATATGTGGCATCTGATTTTGAAACAAATACATTTGAAGTAATTACATCTTCAGCGAACAGTTTTACAATTACAATGGCTAATGCTGCATCAGCAACCACCTCAACAAGTGGTGCTGCCACAGTGAACCCATATATTAAACCAGGTCCATTAAATGCAACAGCAGGCTATGGTTGGGGAACAGGCACATGGGGACGAGGCACCTGGGGATCACCTTCAACAGTCAGTAATTTAATCATTGATCCCGCTTCATGGTCAATAGATAATTTTGGTCAAGTCATGATAGCCACTATTAAAAATGGAAAAACATTTTCTTGGAATCCTATAAATGCAGATACAAATGCTTTAACTACAAGGGCGGTTGTTGTTAGCGGAGCACCAACAAGATCAGTCATGTCTATTATATCCGATAGAGATAGACATTTAATAGTGCTTGGAACAGAAACAACAGTTGGAGATGACACTACACAAGACAAAATGTTTATTAGGTTTTCTGATCAAGAAAATATATCTGAGTATGCACCAACATCAGTTAACACCGCTGGTACTTTTAGGTTGGACTCTGGGGTAAAAATTGTAGGAGCTGCAAAAGGTAAAGATTATATTTTAATTTTAACAGATACTTCTGCATATGTTATGCAGTTTGTTGGACCACCTTTTACTTTTTCTATTAGACAAGTTGGAAGTAACTGTGGATTAATTGGTCAACACGCTCTACATTATGTTAATGGAAGAGTTTGGTGGATGGGACAAGCAGGAGGTTTTTTTGTATTTGATGGAACAGTTAAATCAGTTCCATGTTTAGTTGAAGATTTTGTATTTACTAATACAGGAAATAATTTAGGAATTAACTATAGCGCAGGAGAACAAGTATACGCAGGTCTTAATCATTTATATGAAGAAATAAATTGGTTTTATCCTAAGAATGGATCTGAACTAGTTGATAGAGTAGTGACATACAATTACACAGAAAATGCTTGGACAACAGGTTCTTTAGCAAGAACTTCTTTTCACGATTCAACTTTATTTGACAATCCTTATGCAACTGAGTTTGATGACTCAGCGGTACCAACGTTTCCTACTATTCAAGGGGTTACAAATACAAACGGTGCTTCTACTTACTATGCTCATGAGGTAGGTGTAAATCAAGTTGATAGTTTAGGTAACAAAACAGCAATACCTGCATTTATACAATCAGGAGATTTTGATTTGAGTGTTGGTGGTGATGGGGAGTTTTTTATGAGTATGAGAAGATTTATTCCTGATTTTAAAAGACTTGAAGGTAATGCACAAATTACAATAAATTTAAGAAATTACCCAACAAGCACAGCAGCAAGCTCACCTTTAGGGCCATTTACAATAACAAGCTCTACTGATAAAGTAGATACACGTGCCAGATCTAGATTTGCTAGTGTGAAGGTAGCTAACCTTTCAACAGATCAAAGTTGGAGATACGGTACTTTTAGAGCTGATGTACAACCAGATGGAATGAGAGGATAATGGACCCTATTACACAAAGAATTCTAGATCAACAGAGAGCCATCACACAAGATCCTAACTTTAGTGGCTATGAACCATCTAATATAAATGGCATTGCAGCTATTAACACTGCACCCGTTAATGAAAACCTCATGGTTGAAGATAATCTTGTGGGACAAACACCACCAATAGATGTTAAGGGGTTAGCAAAGAATGTTGGTAAAAAATTAGTTACAGATTTTGCTGTTAGAAAATTAGGACTCGAGGGATTAAGAGGCAATATATTGAAATCAGTAATTGGAGGAAATGCAATTGGTTTTTCAAATCCTCTCACAGCAGCCTTTACAGTAGGTTCCATGTTACCAGATTCAGTAAAAGGAATCGCTGGTATCTTAAGAAACAATAGAGCACAAAAAGCTATTGAAAGAGATATTATACGAGACATGCAAGGACAAATAACTACAATTAATCCACGTATTACAAACATGCAATCAACTGGAGACAGAAATAGAGGAGATAGACCAGGAGGAGCAGATTATTCAGCTCCGAAATCAAGTCCTTCACCATCACCAAGATCTGAAAGACACAGTGGTGGAGCAGGCGGATTACACTCAGGATATTAATAATGGCTAGAGTAGATATACTAATACCTGAACCCACTCCTGTATATACTGAAGAAAATCAAAGACAGGTAACACAGTCTTTACGAACGATGCAAGATAAATTAAATACATCTTATCAAGAAGAATTAAAACAAGAAGTTGAGAGAATGAGTTGGTATAGTATAAGGTTTGGTTGTTAATGAGTGATTGTAATAATGTAAATCCGATAACAGGTGGAAGCACAGTTGGTGACATACCTTTTTATTTAGCTGTTCAACAAGGTAAAGTTCCTGGTTATACAATGGTTAATAAGTTTGGATACAATCCTAGTATTGGTTCAGGTTCTTTTGAAACTATTTGGGAAACAGGAAACAACTATCCTTGGCAATCTTCGGCAGTTACTGTTGATGTTGTTAGTGATGATACTAATGATGATGTAGCAGGAACTGGTGCTAGAACTTTGAGAATACAAGGTTTGGATGGTTCTTATAATTTGGCTGAAGAGACAGTTGATATGGATGGAACAACTACAGTTACAACTACACAAACTTTTTTAAGAGTATTTAGAATGTCTGTAGAAACAGCAGGATCTTCTGGAAATAATGAAGGAACAATTACTGTAACTTATACAGGTGGATCAGATGTTGCTGCAACTATATCGGAAGGTAATGGACAAACACTAATGACATTATATACAATACCTGCAGGCTATACTGGTTATTTATTATCAATGAATATATCATCTGGTAAAGACCAAGAAATGGAATTTAAATTTATACAAAGAATAAATGAAGGTAGTAATGGAGCTTTTCAAACAAAACAATTTTTAGATGTTAGAGGTGGACAGACAACTGTTATCTTTAATGCAATCAATGTAATACCTGAAAAGTCAGATATCTATGTTTCTGGAAAGGCAAGTTCTACCTCTTCTGCTTCTGCTTCATTTGATTTATTATTAGTACAGGATGGATATTAATGGCAAATTTTTATAATAATACCTTCTACGATCCGACAGGAACAACTGCTGAAACTGTTTACACAGCTCCATCAAATGCAAGGGGTATTATACAAAACATACAAGTAACTAATGAATCAGGAAGTAAAGTAGTAAAAGTCGCAGTAACAGATTCTTCTGCTAGTACAACATACCAAGTGGCTTACGCCAGTATCACTGGTCCTACTATTTGTAATTTAGCAAAAGGACCTATCATTTTAGAAGAAGGAGATTCTATATCTATCGAAACTTCTGATATATCTGGTATAAGTGCAACGTTATCTATATTAGAAATATCAAGAGAAGATCAGAATGGCTAGAAAATTTAAAGATTTCGTAGAAAGACCAAAACCAAGGAAACGTCCTGGTCGTCATAAAAAAAGACTTAACAAAAATGAGAAAAGAGATTATAAACCATATAACAAACAAGGAAGAAAACAATGAGCGATCTCGTAAAAATACCTGCAGAAGCAAAAGAGATTATCAAACACAAAAGAACAGGACAGGTGTATGCTACTAAAGCTGATTTTGATGCTGATGTTGCTGATCCCAATACTGATACTTCTGTGGATGATTTTAGACAAGACCTTGAAATAAAGGTGACAAAAGTTTCTATGGGTGCTAAAACAAAAGAATAATGAAACTAAAAATCATTGATGAATTTTATAGTGCCAGTGATTTTGGACTAGTTTTAAGTGAATTTATAAATCAACACTTTCAACCAACATATCAATCTAAAGCTTCTCTTTATGGGGGTGATAGATTTCAAGGATATCCATGTCATGAAAGCCCTGATTATTATTATGATAAAAATCCTATATCTATAGGTAATATTTTAAAAAAAACTTTTGAAGAAAAAACTCAAATAAAACTTTTATATTTTAAAACTTTTTTAAGAAAAATTAAATTACACGAATTTAAAAAAGCAGCCTCTTGGGGACAACACAAACCGCACAAAGATAGTAAGACTGATTGCGACATTGCAGGAATTATATATTTTAATTCTGGATCAATAAAGGATGGAACAAATTTATATTCTAAAGTGTCTGATTATGTTCCTACAGTTATTGTTGGCTCTAATCCTAATAGATGTGTTTTTTACGACTCTAGCATACCTCATCAACCTGGAGAATTTCAAGAAATAGAAGACAGATGGGTTCAGTGTTTTTTTGGAATTACAGATCCGGAACTTTATAAAAAATTTAAAGAAAACAATGAAACCTAGAGGTGCTACAGAATTACAAATGGAAATGCTGCATAAGCATGTTCCAAAAGAATTACTCGATCAAGTACAAATTTGTACTTCTATTCCAGGCAAAGTTCCGATTGATCCAAACAAACTAAACATTCTTTGGCAAAAAAATTCTTGGGATCAACCCAATCTACAACCTTTTTTTAGAAATAAAGAAAGGCACAAAGAATACGATTGGTACGTATTTAATAGTCATTGGAATTATGAAAAATTTAGATACGCTTTCGATATTCCAACAGATAGATCGGTCGTTATTAAAAACGGAATTGAAACTTTTCCAAAAAGAAAAATTTATCAAAAGGGTGATCCAATAAAATTAATTCACCACTGCACACCATGGAGAGGTTTGAATGTAGTGCTTAGAGCTATGCAAGAAATTAAAGATACTTCAATTACTTTAGATGTTTATAGTTCAACACAAGTTTACGGTGATGACTTTAAGAAACAAAATGATGATCAATTTAAACCACTATACGAACAAGCTGAACAATTATCTAATGTAAATTATATTGGCTACAAACCTAATGAATATATAAGAGAAGTAATGCCAAGTTATGATATGTTTGTATATCCATCAATATTTGAAGAGACCTCCTGTGCGTCTGCTTTAGAGGCATTGGCTTCTGGTGTTCATGTTATTAGTAATAATTTTGGTGCTTTATATGAAACATGTGCTGAATGGCCAGTGTACGTTAATTACTCTACAAATTATGAAACAATGGCTAAAGATACTGCAGCAGCAATTGAAGTAGCAGCTGGTTATTTACATGAATCATTCATACAAGAGCATTTAGAAGAACAACAAAAATTTTATAAAAGATTTTACAACTGGAATAAAAAGGGAATGGAATGGGCAAGCTTTTTACAAGGAGCCTTAAATGCAAGAAAATAAAACTTATGTAAATGAAGACACCTATCAAACCCTAAAAGACGTACAGGTAAAACCTTTAAATACTCCTCAACCTTACGAAAAAAGTATTCAACCACTTTGGAAAACGGATACCGGACACCGGAAAAGTAAAATATCTTTGTTTGTTGCAACACCAGTACATAGCGATTGTTCAATTCATTACGCACAAGGTTTGTTAGAATTACAAAAAATGTGCATGGAGAAAAAGGTTGATGTGCAATTTCAATTACTTAAATCATCTTTAGTTACACAAGGAAGAAACTTGTGTGTATCAGGCTTTATAGAATCTGGAATGACACACATGTTATTTGTTGATTCAGATATATTGATGAATGCAGAGTCTATTTTTAAAATGATAGACAGAGATAAAGATGTTATTTCAATTCCGTATCCACTTAAAACATTTAATTGGGATAAAGCTTTTGATGCAATTAAAAAAGGTGAAGTAAAGAAACCATCTGATATTCACAAATGGACCAATAGTTATCCTATGAGAGTAGGAGACACTAACGATATTGTGGTAACGGAAGGTGTAATAGAAGTAACACATAGTCCAACAGGATGCATGTTAATTAAAAGAGAAGTATTTGATAAAATGATTAAACATTATCCAGATAAGGGTATAGTTCAAAAAACAGTTATTAACGGTGAGTATGTTAACAGACCTCATCTATGGAACTTTTTTGACTGTATTCATGACCCCGAAACTAAGACATATTTAGGTGAGGATTTTAGCTTTTGTAAGCTATGGAAAGACATAGGCGGTAAGTGTCATGCCTTTATTGATGATCCCATTATGCATATTGGAGAGCATCAGTATACAGGACGTTTTGCCGATGAGTTGATAATACCTAAGTAAAATGGTAATATTGGAAACTTAAGATCTTAAATTGGAGAATTAATAAATGTTACAACTTTTACCCTATGCACTAGCAGCTTATGGCGGAATTCAAGGATACAGAGGCGCAAGAGATGCAGGTGTTGGAGGATTAGGTTCACTAGTTCAAGGTGCTTTAGGAGCATATGGTGGATATAATTTAGGACAAGTAGGTGGCTTTGCAAAAGCTGCTGGCTTTGGTTCAACTGTACCAACGTTTACAAATATGCCGGGAATATCTTCAATACCAGGAATTTCTAGATTTCAAGCACCACAACAAGTTTCTAAATTTTTAGGAGTAGATAAAGATGGTAGTATGGTCCCTAATCCTGCATTTAAAGAAACTGAAAAAGCAGGTAGCATATTAGACTTAGTAAGAAAAGAACCAGGAGGAGATTATGATCCAATGAAAGTTGCGATAGCAGCTGGTGGTATACCTTTTTTAGCAGGAGCTTTTAACCAAGCACCAACTGATGTTTACACTCCTGGCTACAATACAAATTATTTAAAGACTAGAGAAGAAAGAAGTTTCTCATACATAGATCCTACAACTGGAGAAGAAAAAGAATATAAAAAAGTTTACGTGCCAGAACAAAACCCTAATGATCCAGGAATGATGATGAATACAACAAGATTAAGAACTGGTGGCTTAGCACAAATTAAAAAATTTAACGAAGGTGGTATAAATTATTTACCTTCTAAAATGACTCACGATGAAAATGATTCTAACAATTATGTTAGAGCATCAGGATATGTTGAGGACGGAGCCGGAGTAGGTGATAAAGACGAAGACACAATGTTAGCTCAATTAGCAGACGGAGAGTTTGTGACAAGAGCAGATGGTGTGTTAGGCGCAGGAATCATTGCAGGTGCTAATCCAAATAGCATGAAAGACATGAGAGAAAAAGGTGCTGCCTACTTCTATGAACAACAAAAAAGATATAAAAGAGTATTTGATTTATTGAAGGAGGCAAATGGCAACAGCAAACAAAAAACAAATTAAACCATTAGTAAGTGTAATTCCAATTGAGTCAAAAGACGTTGAGAAATTTTGGCCCTTAGCAGAATTTATGGTAGCTGAAGCTTTAGCCTTTTCAGGAAAGTGGGCAGACTCATCTTATTTTTATGATGAATTAAAAGCGAATACAATGCAACTTTGGGTAATGTTTGGTTCGGATGAGTTTGAAGAAAACAAAGTTTTTGGTATTTGTATTGGACAAATACAAGAACAACCCAATTATAAACAATATGAAATAATAATTTGCACAGGAAAAAGAAGAGAATTATGGGAAGATAATATTGTTAACGAAATTACAAGTTTTGCAAAACTTAACGATTGTAAGAAATTAAATATTATGGCCAGACCTGGTTGGGAAAAAGTTTCCAAAAAATGGGGATGGAAAAAGAAACACGTACAACTAGAGAAATGGATATAGCACTATGGGATTCATGAGACCTAAATCAACTCCTACACCAACTTCACAAACTTATTTTCAAAGGGAAGCACCGGGTATAGAAGAACGAAAAATGGAGTTGATGGACGTAGCAAGAGATATTGCTAATGTACCGATAGACTTACCTGATTATCAAGTTGCACAATTAGGAGCATTAGAACAACAGGGAATTAACGCTGCAGGAACGACAGGTGTTGGAGCACCTACTGTTAGTGCAGGTATTGGATCAATTTTAAACGCAGCAACACCAGTTGGCCAACAACAAATAAATCAATATTTAAATCCTTACCAACAATATGTAACTGATGAAATTGCAAGACAAGGACAAATGATGCAAAACCAATTAGGTGCTAAAGCTATTGGAGCTGGTGCTTTTGGTGGTGGAAGAGAAGGTGTTCAACAAGCAGAACTTCAAGGAAGAACTTTATCTAACATAGGTCAATCTTTAGCTTCAGGATTTCAAACTGCATTAGGTGCAGCTCAAAGACAACAACAAGTTGGTCTGGCTGCAGGACAACAGTTAGGTCAAATGGGTGGATTACAACAACAGATGGCTCAAGGTGATATTAATCAGTTAATGGCTGCTGGAGGATTACAAAGACAATTAGCTCAAGCAACTTTAGATGCACAAAGACAATCAACATTACAACAACAATACGAACCATATCAAAGAGCTGAGTTCTTAGCTAACTTGTATGCAGCAGGACCTAAAACACAATCAGGGGTTACTATGGGAACTGGTCCAAGCACTAGTCCATTTGCACAAGCTGTTGGTACTGGTATAGGAGCATTCACAGCTTACCAAGGCGTTAACCAAAATAAACAGGCTTAGGAGAGTGGATGTCACTTAACAAGATTTTAAACAGACCATTGTTTAGAAAAGAGGCACTTAGAAAAGGTGCGCTTAAAACTATCAATGCAAATGTAGGAGTTATGGTTGGGCAACCGATTGCCTCTGCTCAGGTTCCAGCTTTAAGAAAACCACCAACATTTATGGAGAGAATGGCTGTAAGTGGTCCATCAAGATTTTTAAAAAGTGCAATTAGTATTCCTTCTGTAGGTGGTTACATGGCTGGAGAACAAGTCGCTAAAGGTTTGGGTATTGAAAACCCAATCGGACAAATGGGATTTGGAACAGCTGGATCTATTTTAGCAACTAAAGCATTGCCTGGAATAGCGGCTTTACCAGCTGCTACTTCTGCAGCACTAATGGCAGGTCCAGCATATCTTATGTATGCAGGTAGTAAAGAAAGAGAAAGAATTGCAAAAATGAGTCCAGAAGAAAGAGAAGCTCATAGAAGAAAATCTATGCAGTTTGGAATGTCTTATTTAGACGATGAACAATTTAATCAACAATTTAAACCAAGACCTATTGAAGAAAAAGTTGAGGAAGATAAAAAAATAATAGCAGGTAAAAGAAGATCTTATAGAACAGGTTTTGAAAACAGAGCCAAAGAACTAAAAGCTGAAGGCGATCCACTGCTACAGGACAACGTAGCTAATGCAGATGATATAGCAGATTTAGATGCAGTTCAAGAAAATGCTGTAAACATAGACAGCACAGGAATGCCTCCAGGACCTCCGGGAAGCACAGATACTTTACCAACAACTACCAAGGTTGTTGATAAGGATATGCCTGAAGCTGAAAAGAAAAATATTCAAAACCAAAACACAGCTCAAGGTAATAATGAAATTACTTTAGGTGGCCCATCAGATGATGTTGATTTTAATAAAACAATTGCACTTGCTAAAAAATATCAAGAAGAAGTATTCAAAAATGAAGGTTCACAAGCAGGTTTAGTGTTTTTAGCTAATCTTGCATCAGGATTATTAACAGGAACTACTAAAAAGGGTGGTCTTGCAGGAGCTATGGAAGTATTTGGTCAAGCAATAGGCCCTGCTGTAAATAATTACGCAACAATAAAATTAAAAGAAGGCGAGCTTAGAGCTCAGAATAGAGAAGCATCGTTAAATGCTGCATTAGATCATATGAAATTTGTTAATGAAAATGCAGTAGCGGAAAGACCTGATCAAACTGGTGGAATAGTTCAAATAAGAGGAGCTGATGGTAGGTTGAGAAACTACAAAGCTTATCAAATGAAAGATGGAACGGTGACAATGGCTGCAGGAATTGGAGCTGATGGTAGAGAAATGTTTGTACCTGTTTCACAAGGAGCACCAATTGCTGATAGTAATGGTCAACTGATTGGTCAGTTTGAAAATTTCTTAGAACAAAAGAATGTAGATAAAAGATTATTCGATATTCAAGATGTATTAGGAAATAGATACAACGCATTATCTGTAACTAGAGATGTTTTAAAAACTTTAAATCAAATGGATGAGTCTGGAGAGACTGTAAAAGCCGGTGCTGCGTTATCTATTGATCAATTTACTAGAAGATTAAGTGGTGTTGCAAAAGAAGTATTAGGGTTCGAAGTGTCCTCAATGTCATTAGATGCTTTACAAGCAAAAGTAGATGAACTACAAGCAGATGAGTATGCTGCAATAGATAGAGATCCTGATTTAAGTGATGCAGGTAAAGAAGCAGCTAAGAAAAATTTAGATAGTGGAAATTTAATAAAACAAGCTAAAGCTAGATTAAGTAAAAGAGGAATGTTATCTGGATTATCTAGAACAGAACAAGAGAAGCTTGCTGTACAAGAAGTTACACTGACTTATGCACTTGCAAACACATTTAAAGATCAAGATAGATTAACACAAAGAGATGTTAATGCTGCTAAAGAAATTGTAAATATATTCTCTTTAACTAGATCTTCTAAAGATGTTAAAGCTTCTATTGAAGCAATTGGAAGACAACTTGAATCTGATATTAGAAGACAAGAAAGTCTTTACACAACAGCAGGTGGATTAGAAACTACATTAAAAGATTTAAGAAAACTAAAAAACTTTGAAGTATTTGAAGGAGAAGGTGGTGTTGCTTCTCAATTAGCAGAAGATTTAAGTTTAGAAGAGATAGAAAATATTATTGAAGGGATAAACTAATGGCTTCCTTAAAAGATATTCAAGATCAAATTGATAACAATACATTTGACCCAAATAAATTAAACGCAAGACAAAGACAAGCGGTTGATGAAGCTATAAAAAGAGGATTGATCACTGGTCCTTCTATGTCAGAATTACAATCACAAAGAGCAGGTGCTGCAAGAGATGTAGCAACCATGGATGAGGCTGTTAAAAATCCTATTGGTGTAAGATTACAACAAACAGGAAGTTCACTAGATGGTAGATCAGAAGCAGTTCTTGCAGGAGATCTTATAGGATCAATTACACCTTATGTTTCAATGAGAAAAAAAATATTTAGTGCAGCTAAATCAAAAGTACCAGGAGATAAGTCAACTGGACTATTTGCTAGAACTAAAATGTTTAGCAACTTTGCTGATAAACTTACAACAAGATTACCAGGAAGATTTAAATTATTAGGCGGCTTAGCAAAATTAGTTGCAAAAGTAGCAGATCCAACTGTTGGTAGAGTATTAGCTAGTCCACTTGGTAGAGCAGAAGTATATTCTGTATTAGGGGGTACTGCAGGTGCAGGTGCAGGTTCGGTTACTTATGATATGTTAAATGAAACTGTTGGAGTTGCAGCAATGGATGCAATAGCTTCTGACATGGAAAACATGAACCCAAAAGAAGTTAATACAGATATGATGGCGAATGCAGCAGACTCTATGTTTACAGCTTTAGCATGGAACGCTGGTGCTGCAACATTAACACCAGTTATTACAAAAGGTTTAGGTAAAGTTGGAAGATTGATGATTGGTGCCAAATCAAAAGATGCAAAAGAATTAGTTAATATTGCAAGAGATAAAGGTTTACCATTACCTATGGTAATGACTGCACAAGAAGGTACAGGTCTTCTTGGTGGTTTTGCTGCTAAGTATTTTAAGGTACTTGGTATTATGCCTTTTATTAATGGTATTGGGAAAGAAGCTCTACAAGGAGCAGAAC
>Ga0208898_1000502_pt1 | contig 30488 bp, 17 predicted proteins | sample VirMetDEL_Mar_4_FD_184513 | JGI IMG/M metagenome (GOLD analysis project Ga0208898, IMG submission 184513) | Aqueous microbial communities from the Delaware River and Bay under freshwater to marine salinity gradient to study organic matter... | ecosystem: Environmental > Aquatic > Marine >...
GAGTTGCACACCCACTCACGACCACCACTCTGTAAGCGTCCTTCCTTGATGTTGCTCTGTACCCAGTCCCGTATCATTTCTTGCGTCTTGGTCTTGTCTTACACTCATCGAGCCGTCCCTTGACGATCTCTGGATCATTATAGAGTGGGCAGATGGATTTGTAAGAACACCAGTTGCAGAAATCGTTCTTCTGTGGGTAAAGGTCATCGGACTTACACTTACGGATAGTCCAGACATCATCTACAACAGACTTAATGTGTTGCCTAATAGTCGCCTCGGTGTAGGTAGCTGCGACAAGATTGTTTGATAGAGGATAATAGTGGGCGAAGGTAATGTTTCGTATAGGGACACCCGTAAGCTTGTGTGCTGCGTAGACATAAGATTTCCCTTGGCTATCATTGAAGAGTTCGAATTTGGTCTTCTCTCTTCTTGATGTCTTGTAATCCACGACAAGAATATCTCCTGTTGGTGCTTTGATAATCCTGTCAATATATCCCTCATGTTTGATTCCATCAGCAATCTCCTCTGCAAAGTGGTGCTCGACAATAGACTCCTTTGGAAGCTGGGCGTTGAATCGAAGGAAGTTCTTGAAGCACTTCTCTATGTCCTTATTATACTTCTCTGGGAACTTATACTTATCTTTTATTTCAGTAGCCTTTGTCCAAAGCTGGTCGATAGTGGTGGCGTTAACACTATGCTCAAATACTTCGTGTATAAAGGATCCAAAGTGTAGTGCACCAGTGTTCCCAGGGTCAGTGTCTTCGTAACGGTTCACATAGTTATATTTATACTTGAGCCGACACTGACGGAAAGTTTCTCGCTTCGAGTTGCTGATAGTATCACAAAACATCACATCACCATCGGATAGTAGATCTCAATCTCAATAGCATCAAAGAAGTCTTCTATTTGATCATCACTGTATTTACATTTTTTAGACAAGAAGTGATGTAAACTTTTCTTTTTAATAGGCTTCTTATTTTGAATGGCGTTTAAAAGCTTAAACTGAAATTTCTTAATAAAGGCTATAGAAAATCTATATCTCCATTTCTCTATAAACTTATCACTGAATGTATAATCTAGTAAGTCTATAAACTCTATAATCTCTATGTTTTCATTATTCATGTATATATTAATGTATTAATACATGATAGGGGCCTAACTGCCTATTTTTGAAACTAATCTATGAAAAAATCACCCTTTCAAGAAGTGCCTCCTGGAATCTTGAGTAAAGGCTCTAAACTCGTTACGATATCTAGTTTGAGGTCTGGTAATTTCTGTACTCTTAGATATCAGAACAAGGTGACTAGTAATAGGCCCTCTAAATCCAAGGTGTTTGATGTGCTTATTGTATCTAACAATCGCACCAGCCCTAATTCAGGTATGTATTCATACATGTCAAAGAAAGGGGTTAGAGACAAATATTTGTCCTGCTTCAGGATTGATCACCTAAGCTATGAAACCATTAGTACACTACAAAAGGGACTAGATAAGTATAAAGGAAACCCTAAAGTAAAAAGCTACAAGTATATGAAAACCCTGTTTGGGCTATTTATAGGACCAAATAATTATAGAACACTTTCCATAGCCCAGGGCTCGATAGATGCAATAATTAAATATGACATGAAGTTATTGTCTAAGGAATTAAGCTAATGGACCCACAATTATTACAGCTAATACAAAGCATTCAGAACCAACAGAGGGGTTTAGCTACTCTAAGTAGATCTGTAGATAGCCTCGGCAAACAGATTCAGAATCAAATAGCTGCTATAGGAGCCCAGGGAACAGGAGGCGGTACTCCTCCCCCATCACCAGAGCCTACAGGATTTCTTGACCAACTAACCAATACTATAAAGGGTGCTTTTACTAATGTAGCAAACTCATTCGTATTAGATCTTAAGGAGTTCGTAACCCTTTCCGACAGACTCGCAGGACTAGGTTCTGACATTAGTGTTCTTGGGGATAGTGTAGTAGGTCTTGATGGGGGTTTACTAACAGCAGCTAAAAACTCATCAGCCCTTTTAGAAATGGGCTTTGATCCTCTTAACAGACAAGTGCTAAACCTAGCTGGTAGGATGGATGTAACAGGACAATCTACAGCAGTCCTATTCGGTAGCATTGAGAAACTTGTTAGACAAACTGATTTATCAAACAGTGAGATAGGGGATCTAGCGACAACTGTACAACAAAACTCAGAGGAAACTGGAGTAAGTACAGAAAGAATAGTTAAAGGACTCGACTCACTATCAAAGAGTTTGGATTTCTTAAATATAGCAGGTCTTTCAACTGAAGTTCAGTTCCTCACTGTAGAGTTACAGAAAGGATTACCCGCATCACTACAAGCTCTTCCTGGACAACTAATAAGCGGATTAGTTGAAGGAGGCGAAGGTTTAAGATCTGTTCTTGGTGTAGGAGGCGGTCGTTTAGAAGAAATTTTAGCGATGGGGACTGAAGGTGGTCCTGAGTTCCAATTAGCAATTGGCGAACTTAGAGATAGACTAGATAAGCAAATAGGTCTATCTCAATTATCGTTCGCAGAGCTAGAAGCAATTGGACCAGCTTTCGGAGGACCTCAGATATTAAATGCTATAAAGCAATTAGATGATGCGTTTAAGGAAGGGCCACCAGAAGCAAATATACAAGACGCCTTCGACGGTAGCATCAAAAACCTCGTTAACACACTGAAGGAACCCCTTCAATTCATAGCGTCTGTGCTTATTGAAAACTTTGTGGAGTTTATTAAACCTATAGCCGTTTTCTTAAAAGATAATAGGGAGAAGGTAATAGATGTTATAAAAGAAGCAGGTAATAAACTATTTCAAGGTATCCTAGCAACCGCAACCTTACTAGGAAATATTCTAAAACACACAGATAAGATTATAGGTGTTTTAGTAGCATCCAAGATAGCAGGCTCAATAGCTCCAACTTTAACTTCTCTCGGCATGGTATTCGGAGGTCCAGCGGGAGCAGCCGTAGGCGGGTTGTTAGGTGTCGGGGCTGGCGTTTTAGGTGGAGCGTTTGCAGCCGATAAGGTTTCCAAAATTACAGATCCTATAACAGACGGACTTGGAGAACTTAAAAACTTACTTCAAGGAGCTAATGATCTAACTGAACAGCAGATTACTGAGGATAGACTTTCAAGAATTTCTACACCTCCAGAAAGACAGCAGACGGATTTTGAGTTGTTCATAGGTAACTTTATGAGAGAAAGCTTTACAAACCTATCTATGTCGCAGTCAGGTAGAGCAGTTATAGAAGAAAGAATGCTTGACGCATTAGAGAATATTGGGAATAATCAACTCGGTACAACCAGAGCCGTCATAGAATCTAGCGACGACAGCGTTTTAAGGAGTAATAATTTAGATGGATAAGTATCAAAAAATAGATTCTCGTATAGAAGAAAGGGCTAGACTGACCTTTAATTTCTATGACGCAGGGGATACCAAAAGGATTGCACTACCTTTCTTTGAAAATGTTACTATCAAAGAATCTAAAAAATCTAGATTAGCCAAGTACGACCCTATAGGAAGATCCAGTTCTGTGTTCGCATACTTAGGAGCACAAGCCCGTGAGATAAAGCTATCTTTCAATATTACTACACCTTTAATTGTTGAAAGATACCTAACTCTTGAGAATAGAATATCCGCTAACAAGACACGATCTGAGATTGTCGAGGATTACAGAAAGCTTATTGATGATGCTCAAACAACCGAAGGCCCTATTGATTCAACGGTAGGAAAGTTTTTAGGCGTTCTCCCAGATACTGAAAAGTATCATTACGATCACGACGGCATAGATCCCATTTCTATAGTTACTGAAGCGGCAGCAAACGCTGGGCTGGCTGCTCTTGGATTTCCAACTCAGAATAATCCCATAAACGATCCAAAAAGAATTAACAGATCAGGACAGAGAAAAGGTCATGCGGCTGTCATAGAGTTTATAAATCTTATCAGATCCTCATTAGTTAACAATGTGGATCGTCCTGTTGACGGACCTCCTATTGCTGTTTTAGATTACGGAGTGCAGTACATTAATGTTCCATGCGTAGTTCAAAACTACAGCATAGCGTTTAACGATAAGTATGGATACGACTTGGAGCTTATGCTTCCAAGAGTTATTGAGTGTTCTCTAGATCTCATAGAAGTTAGACCTAGTGGAACTCTCGGTAGAGGAACCAACAACGCATTCAAGTTAACTGGTTGGGAATCTACCCTAAATGATCTAAAGAGAGGTAACAACCCAGAGGTGGTTTAATGCTAGTATATCCCACAAGATATGAATACGGATACTCAGAGATTGAGCATAAGGGAAAGAAGATATCAACTTCTTTATCTCCTGAGATGGACAATTTTATTCAAAACCTAGAAGTATCTTTTGATATTGAGAACGGTAAGATACCCATATATCACAATAGCAGACCGGACTTAACTTCTCACGCATTTTACGCAACTCCAAAGTACTGGTGGTTCCTCCTCATGTTCAACACGATAGAAGACCCATTTAACAGCTTTGATTCAGGTGATATAATAAGAATACCTAAGTTATGAAAGTAGGGCTTACAGCAGGAGATCTTCAGTCAGATAACTTTTCCATAGTTCCACAAGCTATGGTAGCTCTTGCATTTAATAGGGAGTCTATAAATTCTTTTTTTAACGGTTCTCTAACAGACAGCAGCGACGATTTTTTTGTATTTTCAAAAGGTGATACTGGGTTTATTGAATTCTCTCATGAATACGGAGCGGGCACTTCAGGGAAATCAAGTCTTAAATTTAGACTAAAGATTCTAGACGAGAACAATACCTTTCTTAATGCTTTGTTTGGTCAACGCTTTGAAGATTACATGAAGAGGGCTAAGGAAGCGTTACCAGAAGCTAGAGAAGAAGCTGGAGAATCCATAAGTGAATCTTCCGTATCGGACAGCTTTCTTCAACGAAACCCTGGATACTTTGATTTAGAATTACTATCAAAATTAGAACAGAAGCTTAATATTAGAAACAACTTCTATTTAACTTACGGAACAGGGCCTAGCAATAAGTATTGGGCTGGGCCATTCGTATGTACCTTATCAAAAGGTATTTACAAGGAAGACTCTGAAGGTGCTACTTTATTAGAACTTGAGTTTGTAGGATCATCTTCTGAAAAGGATATAAAGTCCAATAAGGTAGATACGGCAACAACCACATATTCATTTAACGATAGTATTCCATTTTTCAAAGTGACCACTACTGCCACTTTAGGTGAGATGTGGGCATTTTCAGATACCCTTAGAACTGATTTGCAAATAAGTTTCTTATACGACTCAACTCAAAAAGCCGTAGAAGATCTAGTAGTAACCTATTTAAAAGGTTTGGGTATAAAAAATGTTTTACTATGCTTTAGAGATATACCTAGAGCTTTTGAAGATATAGTTATAGATACACCTGATACTATAGCGAGAGGGGAATCAGTAGATTATGTTCTTAGTAATAGGCCCACGGATTCGTCCTACTTTATTCAAGGAAGCAACCCAGTCCTAGAGTTCGGTAGACTACAGAATTATTTCAATATTTTAGGTATAAGTTTCACAATGAATAATTCTGATAATACCAGACTTTATTCATTAGGAGAAGATGTTAATAATCTTACTAGAACTTCCATATCGTATCAAGAAAATACTAGAAGTGATATGCCTGAGCTTTCCCTCTACCCAGGTAACAATATAAATAACCCTTTGGTAGACACTAGCCAAGAGAAAATAGTAGAAGAATGGTCTTTGGCTCTAGACACTTCAAAAGTTGAAGAAACTGGTGAGACTATAGCTCCTGTCATGAGTTTATTAAAATCATTACAGTCTAGCTCCAGTAAACTTCTAGATCCAGTATTTAGATTTGAGAACAATGCTGAAACGGTAAATAAGCTTCACGAAGTTTACCCTGAGTATGTTACAGATCCTGGTGAATCTGTACTTATCATAGGAGAGAACTTTTTAATACAGAGTGTTCTTTATGGAAAAGAAATTAATGTCGATACTGCTGAATATATGCAGGGAACTGACGGAAGCATTGTATCAACAGTAGAGTCTCGAAAGGGTGATATGAAAGGCTTCTTTAATGACAGGAAAGTGAGAAAGCCTTACATATCTATTTTTGATGAAAGGGCTCAACTCGTTCCTGACGAGTTTGCTTTGGCTCAATCTGTTGTAGACAATATTAGAAAATATAATATTCCAACATTCAGAGTAGGTACTACGAATCCTAATGTTACAAGGATGACTGTAACTAGCGACGGGTTCCTTATAAGCACCATATCAGAAACCTGTAGACAGATAGCACAGTATGTAGCTCAACAAGTTTCTGATACTTATAACCAACAGCTTTTAAGTCCCGATAACGAAAGCACTCTTAGAAACTCTATAGAGAGAATACTATCGTCATTTCATGAAGAAAACTTCATTAATAATGTCGAGGAAGTAATAGACGCAGGAAATCCAGATTTTGCTAACATAGCATCAGAGGTTACGCAGCTAATTATAAACTCTCCGTCATTAAGATCACACCCTATTACAACTAAAAACACATCAGCTTCGTTAGTTGCCTATCTTTACAACTTCTACAGGCTGTTCAGCTTCTCTCACAAAGCAATATTGAAAACACTACCCCAGTTTAACTTCTCAGAGACTGACTTGTTAGGAGATAACTGTATATTATTCAAGGATATAAATAAGACCTTACTAGGAGATACCTCAATAACTAGAAGTATTTATACAGGAGTTTGGACAATATTAGGGTTTAAGCATGTTATTAGTTCTAACGATGCTTACTCTGAGTTCTCTGTTGTAAAGAAGCCTTTTTCATTGGAGAGTAACACATGATAGCGATAGGAACAATTAGAAGCGAGATTGATTTCCTTGAGAGTGGAACCATCAAGGTATTAATAGACAATATAGGCGAAGAACCAGTTGAGTACACTAGTCCTATGAAAGGGACCTCTGCTGGATTTGTAGCAGTGCCTAAAGCAGGTGCTAGGGTTATTGTATGTAAACCAGATAATATATCCAGATGGTACTATGTAGCAACAATATCAGGACCCAGCAGAGCGTTTGAAAAGGGTAGCCTAGACACAGTTGATAGCGTTCTAGGGGGAGATATACAACCTTACTGGTCCATGGAGAACCCCTACTTGCGGAGTATCGTTCCTCAAGTAATTGGAATGGTAACTTCTTTAGGGGCTGGAATGGTGTGTAGCGATTCATCTACCCCAAATGTAATACGAAGGTATACCACTTTAAAGTCTGGAGGAGATCATTGTGTTGTTTTAAGCGATGACCCAAAGAATCAAGGCGTTACCATAAAAACAAACCAAGGAACCCCAGGACAGTTTAACGACCCCGAAACAAAGATCGTTTTAACTGGAAAGGATACTGAAGACCTTCTAGGGCCAAACGGAATAAACATTCAAGCTAAAAGAAATATTTGGTTTGAAAGTAGGTTTGGTAACTGGATACAAAGAGTATTTAATGGGGGTCGTATGTTAATCTCAAACAGTTCTAGATCTGATAGTTCTGACGCTGAGAAAAAACAAGACGGTGAAATACAAATACAAACTTACCATAACGACATTCATATCTGCGTAAAGAACAATAAAAAGAATGTAATCATAGAATCCTGGGGTGACGGTAAAGTTCAGGTGTATGCTCACGATGTTCAAGTTAGAGCAGACGGGAATATTCATTTAGATGCTGAGGATGATATTCATATTAATGCTGGAGGTAATGTAAATATTGATGCAGGAAGCGACATATACCTGAACTCACAGAGAGCAGAGCCTGGAGATAGGATAAAATCTAATGACGAGCAACTAAACGGCTCATTAACCTTAAGACCTTAATACAATGACAAAATTCAATCCAAGTATATTATCATCTCCATTAGAATATGCAGAACTTGAATGGGGCGTTCCAGGATGTTTAATGGACCTTACGAGAGATATTATCTCATTACTTCCATCAGATCTGCTAGGAACATATCAAAGTAGCGTGGCTGAGGGTAGAGAATCAGCACGGTGTTGGATGGCTACTAAGACAAAGGAGTTCTTTGGAGACAGCGGATTCCTTACATACAACACCACTACAGGTAAGCTAGAATTCTTTTCACCTACCTCAAAGGCATCTACTTTGGCGGGGTTAGATACTCTAGGGTATTATGCTGGAATAGGACAGGCTGCGTGGCAAGCAGTAGAGGGTGCTTTAGATCAGATAGAAGAGATATCAAACTGTATTGATTCTGTTAAACAGTACTTTGATGATCTTAACGACACTAACAAACCGACAGGAAACGCCACCGTAGCACCTCCTGTTTTCCCAAGTGCAGCCGTAGCAGCAGGGTTTTCAGAGTCTTACAATAGAACTGTAGACTTTGATAACAGGGCCAGTGCCGTAATCAATGATATTAAGGACGAGCTTGATTTAAGAAGAAGAGATCCTTCAAGAGAGCCTGTCCTCATAACTGATCCTACAGACCCCGATACTTCAGGAGTTGTAGAAACCCCTGCCATCTTTAGATTAGTATACGGACCCCCTAAATCTAAGTCAGGGCAGTTCTTACTATCAATAGATGGTATTTATTACAACAGTCAGACTTCCTCTTATAGCATGGGTGATGTCCCCACTGCCGCAGATATAGGCATGGTCCCATCTCCTGAGAAGTGGAAAATGGAACATCCTGCTAACTTGGGTGGTAAGGGAGATGGGTTCTCTCTAAAACAAATTAACAGATATGTAGGAACACTGTTTGATATAGACATTATTGATGATTCCACGGCCATGGAGACTTATTACAGTAGCGATAACATGTTAAGAACCTTGATAGGTCAGAAGAATGTTGCTGTCAATAAGTTAAGAGATGATAGGCTTGAATACATTGCCTCTGGGTATTCTGAAGATTCTGCGATAGTGTCCAATCTTAATAATCAAGTTTACTCTGTAGTATCTGAATTCGACTACAAGATTAGCAAGAGAAAGAAGCAGATAGAAGTCGCGGTTAAAGCACCAGACTTCTTTGGTATAGGTCAGGTGTTTACCCCAGGGCACATTCCTATCAACGACTTCACCTACTTAAGCTCATTAAATCTTCCAGTAGAAGTAGCCAGACAACGGAACTTAACCTTTGATCACGGAGAGGTTGAAGATATTATTCTTCCTCTAGTTCCACGGTTTGTAAAAGCTAAAGATTCTGAATGGAGAGTTACTTTAACACCTCTAGAGATTGCTGAGGTAGGAACGGGAGATATTATAGATGTTAACGATACCTCCGCTAACGCCGCCCCAGTTTTAAGAGTTACAGAAGGTATAGTAAAGGATGATACACTTGAGGCTTCTTACTCTTTCCTAATACCTTCAGTTGAGACTAATGGAAAATCTGGAACTTTTAGGGCTCTGAATGATGATGACGATGGGGGATACCATGACGCACAGTTAGTAGGGAACAATGTTTCTTCTGTATTCGCAAGCGGTGTTTCCATTCCAAAGTTAGATGGCATTGTTAGATACAAGTACAATATAAACGGAAACACAAGTAGTGTCGATTTTGATAAGCTAGGTTCATATGTAAGGCTTCCCGATTCACCTAAGATGCAGAACCTGATGTACAACTCAAAGGGTTGTTCATTTGATTTCTGGATTCATATGCCAAACTTAGGGGCAGCCTCAAACTTTGCAGAACAGGATCCTGCTGTTGTCCCAAACTTCGCTGCATCAGATTCATCCTGGACTGACTACAACTACTACAAGATAATTCTTGCAAACGAGAATATAGGTGGGTCATACCAAGAGGACGACATTACTCTAATGACTGACAACTTTGGAACAACGAGTGTCAGGGGTATGCTAATGGGCTTTACAAGAGACCCTCAGATAACACAAAATAGCATAGTGGGCAGGGGTTCAGATTTTGATATAGGAGATACCCTTGGAGTTACTACGGCGGATACTGTAAATACTACCCACTTCTTTATAGCTCCAACACAGTCTGCAAATGGAACTGATGTAGATTTTATAAGGAAGGGAGATTGTAATGTTCAGGGGGATGAGTATAGAGCAATGTCAGTTTCAATATCATCCACAGTAGGTATTGGAAACAATACTGTAGCTTTATCAGACGCCTCTGAGACCTTTGTACATGTTAGCGTATCCTTTGATGTTACTAATGATGAGGTTTGCATTAGATTAAATGGAAAAGACTTAGCAACAAGTAGCTATTCCGAACTGTTTGGAACACAACCTGGATTCCCAGCAAAGATACCAACCTTTATATCGCCTGAGGATTCTCAAAACCCAAGTTATAGTTATTCAAATATTAGCAAGGGTCCTAAAACCAATACTTATTTCACACCTTGGATTATAGGAGGTGGATATACTGATGGTATAGCTGTAAATCTAACAGGCTCGAACACAGGATCTGGAGGCTTTATGGCTACATCGCACGGGCTTTACAGCGGTCTAACAGGTCATGTTGGAAGTTTCAAGATTTACTCTAGACCTCTAGATACTACTGAGGCTTTAAAAAACTACGAAGCTCACAAAGGATATTACGAGGATATTAGAACATAATGGCACTTTACGGAAGTAATATATCCACTGAGATAAAGGATGCGTCCATACAAAAAATACAGCAGAAGTATTATGGATGCGGCTTTCCTACAGGTAAGAATAGCAAAAACATATTTAATAAGGAATATGGCTCTGAGCTTGTAAAGTCTCAAGTGAAGCAGCTTCTTCTTGTAGATAAAGGTGAGCGGGTTATGCTTCCTAACTATGGGATAGGATTGAGGAGCTACCTCTTCTCTAACATAACACCTGAGGATGTTTCTGTAATAAGGACTGACATAAAGGATGCGATTGTTAAGTATATTCCAAACTGTGATGTTCTTGATATAGATGTCGTGCTCGCACAGAATTATAAGTATGGAGGAATGGATGGACTCCTTATAAAACTAAAGTTGAAGCATTTACAGCTTAATCAAATATTAGATTTCAATGTAGAACTATGAGTAACATACCTTACACAACAGCAGCATCAGATTTCCTTAAAAAGAATATTGTTGATATTGAGAGTCGCGGGGAATTAGTTGATTTCACAGCTACAGACTTTGCAACACTTAGATCAGCACTGCTGGATTATATTAAAGCTGTATACCCATTCGATTACCAGAACTTCACTGAGTCAGACTTCGGTGTAATGTTCGCTGAACTCGTAGCCTACATGGGTTCGATAATGTCATACAAGGCTGATATGCTCGCTCATGAGGGGTTTATTAAGACAGCAAAGAGTAGACATAATGTAAAGAAGCTGTTGGAGTTAATAGGTATAAGACTTAGGGGTCCATCTGGAGGTGCTGGATCTTGCAGAGCCACCGCTAACATAGAGCTAACCACAGAGTCTTACTCTATTCCAGTACAGAACCGCGTGGTTAGCGTAGCATCACCTACTGACGGCGGACCAGTAAACTACACTTTGTATACTGTTGAAGGTGGTGTATTAAACCCACCAAGCTCTGATGGCTCAATAAGCCTTTTAAGTTCAACAGCGGATAACCCAAATGCGCCTCTAGTCTGGAGTAACTTAGCTTTAGTAGAAGGCGCATTAGGAGAGGATGTAGGAACCTTTACAGAGCTAGGTGCTTTGAAGCAGGTTACTCTTCAAGAAGGCCCCGTTATTGAGAATAGTATTCAGGTACTTGTAGAAAGCACGGATAGTGAAGCAAGCGGAGTGTACACCGAGGTTGAAAGTCTTTTCTCTGCCTCGGGCGCAGATCATAGAGTTTTTTCTGTAGTATACGATGATGATTATAACGCTACAGTATTATTTGGGGATGGTACAAACGGTGCGGTTCCACCAACTAATGCAACATACAGAATTTACTATAGAGTAGGTGGAGGTGAGCGGGGAAACGCTCCAACAAGCTATATAAACACCACGGTTCAAAACAGCACAGGCGGTGTATCCTTTGTTATAGAAAATGTCGCTGCTATAACCGGGGGTGCTGATGCTGAAACCGTACAGAGAGCCAAGGTTTACGGCCCTCTAGCATTCAAGTCCCAGGACAGGCTAGTGACTCTAGAGGACTACAAAACCTTCGCTACGCGCTTCGTAGGGCCTACAGGATCAACTGCTAAGGCAGTAGCATCTACAAGGAAAGGGTTCTCATCTGCAAATGTTATAGATGTGTTTGTTCTAGAAAAGGCTAATAACCTACAACTTCAAAAATCATCTGCTGCATTTAAAACATCATTACTAGAGGCGATGAATCAAAAGAAGATGCTCACTGATGAGTTAGTTGTAGTGGACGGTTTGGTAAGAACTGTAGATTTATCCATGACGGTTTTCGTAGACAGATTCTTCCTTAAGAAGGAGATTGAAATATTACAACGATCCTCAGACATGGTTAAGAACTACTTCAATGTAGACAATCGAGAGTTTGGAGAAAGAATATGGTTAGATGATATTAACAGGGCCGTATTCAACGGAGTTCAGGAAGTTAAAATAGCAACTATAGATAACCTAGATAAGGACATACAACTGAACTATAACGAAATTATTCAATTGAACAACTTAGTTATTAATGTAAGCTATGTATAAGTACTTCCCTAGAAACTACCATGAGATCTTAGATACAATAACCCCTAAGATCTATATTGAAGAGGATCTTAATATAAGCTCTCTTAAGAGCCAAGATTTATTAGATTCAATTCTTCAAAGTATAATCTATTACTCAGAGAATAGTTTTAAATTCTCTGATCCTGCTGATTATTATAAAAACCCTCTTCTAGTTTCTGGAGTAGGTGCCCTCTCAGGTATTAATTCTCCATCGGGTATGCTCAAATACTTTGAGCCTCACTCTGAACTTAACACTATTAGACCTGATGATTTTGAGCTTGAGATTCTAAAGCCGTTAGGTTATTCCTTAAAGGATTTTGATACTTCCACTGCGTTATTTACATTCATTAGAGGAACAATTTACAATAAGATAGGAAGCACCCCCACGGATTTCGCAGACCTAGCAGATAAAACAGCAAGCGCATTCGGATCAACACCAGAAGAGACCCATGAATATCTAGCCAACTCTATGGGTCTTTGGTATTTTCTAGCTTATCAGCCTACAAACACTTACTCTAAGGCACCTAGAAACTATACATCAGAGACGATTGCGAGAAAACTATCTCAAGGTCAGACCTTAACAACAGCAGACGCCGTTAAGGATTACTTCAGATATCTGTGGAATAACTATGAAACCCTAATAGATCCTGTAATTGATTTAGGCGCTCTGATTCCATCTTTCGGGGTTTCTGGTACTGGCATTCATACTAGCGGGACTCAAGGTCTTGATCGTATTCTTACTTTAGTAGATGTTCTTTACAAAGAAGGTGAGTTAAGAGAGAAGGACAGGTATGTAAAGGATGTCTTCGACCAATATGTTCAAACAGGATATGTACCAAACACCTTGGTAAGACAAGGACCTTTCTCTAAGTTCATGAGAGCAGTCTCCTATATGATGGGAGATATTGATGAGTACAACGCCAAGATAAAAGCATCAAAAGCTATAGACGATTGCCCAGAGTATCTACTACCGTATCTTGGAGATATTATTGGATGGAAATTCTATGGTGCCAATTCGGCATCTTGGAGAAGACAGCTTAGGTCTGCGATAACTCTTTACAAAAAGAAGGGAACTAAAGACGGTCTTATAAAAGCATTTACAGCCGTACTCCCAGGAGTTCCAATTGATTTGGATACTAGCATCACAGAGATGTATGAATCATACATTCCTAACCTGATGTACTATCTTCTTGTAACTGAGTCTCCAATGCTAAGTAGTCTAGAGGCTTGGACTTTTAACAGGGCTCTAAAGTTTAATCAAGGAGAGTATGCTCCAAATAACCTAGACACCAACATCAGATATTGCGTAGATCATATTATGCTCCGCGCAGTAGAGAAGTTTCCTGAAATCTTTAACATTAAAGGTTATCCTTTTGATGTTAAGGATCCGAACTTCCTTTTCAATTATAGAGATCGTGATTTCCATATACCACCTTGGGAAGAAGAGAAGTTCTATATGTCATGCGATCTCCATGAGGAGGTTGTTAAATTCTTTAGAGACGAGATCGTATGTTTAGGAGTTCCTGATTATTACGGAGATTACTTTGAGAATTATGTTCTTGACAGGACAATACGAGGGTTTCAACCAACAAAGAGATACGAGAACACTTTCTTATTCTTCACAGACACTGTTCAGTTCGCACCAAACTACGAAAGGATTACAAAGTATTCTTCAGTAGACTTATTGAAGTACCTAACTCTTTGGAGTGGAAAATCTTCTCACTTTGATTTCACTCTTTCAGGGTCATCCTTTGAAGAATCCACCTTACTTGACAATTTAAATTACAGCAAGGAAGACTTCTTCGCAGCTTTGGGAGTTGTTAACGACTTCACTCCCGCTAAAGCTGTACCTAGAGTACACTTTGATCTTACAGCCTTAGAGCTTGCGAAGGATGCTGACCACTTATATCCAAAGGTAAAGTATTCACTAGTAGACTTCCCTACAAGCGGTGTCATGGCATCTCAGGCATATTCTGGTCTAGACATGAGACACCCTGATCTAGGGTTATTAGGGGCATATAGAATACCTTCCTTCACTGAAGACCCACACAGAACCCATGTCAGCCACCAGGACTTACCAGTTTTCAAAAGAGAGCAATCTGATTACTGGCAATACGGTGTAAAGAACAACTGCTATTCGTTTGATACTACTATATCATCAGGACCTTTAACAGTCTCCGGTCCTTATGACGCAGAAGCACAGAGAACATCCATAAGAAGAAGGGACTTCTCACAGAAGCTTTCAAAAGGAGAGAATTACTTAAAGAACCATACAGCGGGTCCTAACTTCTATCTGTCTATGTCGGGAGGTGAAGTATACGAATCCCTAGAATCTTCCGCTGGAGACCCTCCTTATAATTACTTAACGCTTGGACTTGATCCAAGAAGCGGATTGTTCGCAGAACCAGATATCCATAATTTAAAAAACACTGTATGGGACAGGTGTGAAAACATTTATTCTCCAAATATTTATGGAGGTGCGTCAACCTCTGCTACTTACGAAATACGAGGACCTCTTGAATGGGATACTAGTGCGATAGATGTAGAGAGGGAGCATCATTTTGTAGACAGAAGTAATACTAGTGAGGTAAGATACCTTCTCTTTAAATTAATTGATCAGAAGATAGAAGGAGAAGCTGAGGCGATTTTTGGAAATGCTCCTGTTCTATTTTCCAAAGATTTAAACAGTCATGATATTATTGGATCAATAAAGGCTCGTCTTTGGGAAGATAAGGATTTATCAGAAGAAGATTACTTCGAGTTTGCGTTTAATACTTGGAAACCTTCTTGTAGGCATATGTTCTACACGGTACACAGGCTATACGATTTCTATATGAGGAGCTTTGATTACCACAGGCTTTCAGATAAGGAACTTGAAAAGCTAGTTGACGGAGGAGGTTCTATAATTTCACACGCATATGGACCCATAGCACATAACGCAGGGTTTAGAGTCCTAGGTCCTTCTAGTCTTTTATTCGGTGCAGGCTTAGTACCACCAGCCCCAGACAGAAGAATAACAACAGATGTAGCTAACGAGTATGAAAATGCTGTAAGATCAGGAACCTTCGCAAATATTAATGGAATATATAATCAAGTTTCTAGAGAGCGAGATTTAGTTCCAGGTAAATACAGAGAGGGTAGAACCTTTGGTAACATTAGCGGAGTTGAACTAGTAGATAAAGATTCAGAGATAGACTCCGTGGGCTATACTTCTAAAAACAAGTTTATGTTATTGAACTTGTCAGATGATAACAACAGAATAGAAGAGCCTAACTTCCTCCATAACAGATACTCCATAATTATGAAAAGCCTTGAAAACTTCCCAAGGCTTAGATTTAATATAGGAAGTAATATTTACGAACCCCTACTAACTCAACCTAATGTTCCTCAATATTACGGTGATAGGATTAATAAGCTGCTTCCAGAACATGAGTTTACCTTAACATTAAGTTCTCAGTTTTTAAGAGAGTTTTCTAATGTAGCTGGTGGAGGTTCTGTTGGAGTCTGGATTCATACAATTCCTGAATTAGATACATGGGGTAACTATGTTTTCTGGAACTACATGCCTGATGGAAAGTGGAAACTTATAAAAGCATCAACCGTACATCAAAAAAAGGAAGGGGTTAAGATTGTAAAGAACGAGTTGTCTCATAGAAAGTATATTGATCTTCTCAATGTAGATGAGCTTGTTTGCTATGAAAACTTAAGTGCTCCGAAATCTGTTCTCTTATCCCTTAAAGAAACTGATTTAGATCAGTTTACTATAAAATTTAATACTAAGAATAGAAACATTAAGTGCCCTCCCGAGTATTACAGAAACCATAAACAAGTCCACAGAGAAGATCAAAATTATGTCATAGAGGTATTCCCTGAAAACTCTTCTGACACTTCAAGATTTTGGATAACGACTGGAATAAATGTTAGAGATGAGGATCTATACAAGTGTACTTTCTTAAACCATTACTTTAAGCATGATGACTATTCAAGGATCACAACTCCAACTACAGAATCTTCTCAGTTCATACGACCAGATAATACAGTAGTTCCATTCGGAACCTTGTTGTGGGCTGATTCTAGCGGAGGTGTGTATGAGGGAGATACTAGATTAACATTAGCTCATACTTTAAAGAACAACCTTAATGATGAGCTTCCTAAGCTTTATAAGACGGCTGAGATTTATACTGACTCAAAGTGGATAATAACTGAAAACATTATTGTTAATGTTGGAAAGGACATTCATGAAGGATACTTTAGCCAGTTAAGTGAGGACGAATTCTCCCCCTCCTCTGTTAAAGTATTACCTAAGGACTTAGGAACCCATATAATCAAGGATGGTGAGTATCATACTTCAATATCTCCACAGGATATGATGGTTATTCTAAGGTTCTTTAAATCAATGAGTGATGATGATCAATCAAGATTTATAGGATTGTCTGAAAGAGTTCATGGTGAATACGGGGGTAGTAGACTAAATTACAGAATCCACCCAGGAAGCTATGAGACAACCACCAGCTATGAGACAAGAGGTGTCTATAATACATTGGAGTTTACTAACTGATGAAAGGAGAAGTTCAGGTATTTGCCATGGGCAATAACGGGGAGCAAAGACTCCTAAAAGAATCCAACCTAATAATGGACGGGTTCGGTGAGTGTGTAGCTACAATATTAACCACTCCTTCGTCAATTGTTTCAAATGCGGAACATGGTGTATCAGATGATGTTTTACAAAGGCTTGATACCTCTAACTTTACAATAGGTTCTATAGCGTTTGGCAAGGGGACTAAAGGTTTCATGCATAACGCACATGATATTAAGAATGTGAATATGCTAGGGTTCTCCGAGAACCTATTTGAGAACTTCGATGCTACTGCTACCTGGGTAGCTGGAAACTGGGGTAACACTCCCACATGCTTGCTTTCAGTAACCTCATCCACCGAGACCGCTGGAGACTTGAGTAGTTCCGTTACTCACTTAAACGCAAGCTCTGCTTCCACAAGCAGGGTGGCTAATAATCTTTCCCAGTTCGTTACGACTAAGCCTTTAAACGCTCTTTATGATTCACTGAACTTCTCAGTAGATTTCAAGTTTGATTTTGAAAATGCTTCACAAAGTTGTAACGCTGACAATGAGAGGTTTTCAGCTATTAGCATATCACAAACAAGTAGTACAGCGACTCCTTATGATTTAATATCTCAAAGGTTTAATACTATAAAGTGGGATGTAAGTGGAAACGGAACTCTTCTAAACTCTTCAGAAGACCCTAACGGAGATTTCTCACACGGTTACATAAAGAAGCTTGGAAATGGTTGGCACCGATTAACATGTGTTCTTGAGCCTGCATATTATCAAGCCTTACCTTCTACAGATATACTTTACCCTTACTGGTTCGAACAAGGTAGTATAACTTCGTCGTTAGACTATAACGGACATCCTTTATACGATGATCAGGACTATGAAACTGAGGAGATTGCGGGATCAAACCCTTCCACTGATAGAGTTGGGTATATCTATGGAACCATTGGGGTAGACTTAGATACTCTAGATTTCGGATATGGTCCTAACACCACCGCACAGTTTAGTTTCTTTTTAAAGAAAACAGATTCACATGTTAGGCTATCCCTAACCAAGTATTCTCCAGTAGAGGAAGTACTTGACCTGACCCTTTCTGCAACTAACGGAGATTTAATAACAACGACTGCTTCGTCTATAAACCATAGCTACGAGGTAATTGATTACAGCAGTGAGTGGTTTAAGATAAATTTCAACATAGTTGATACAGTGGGAGACGCAGAAAGATATCGTATATTAATATATCCAAAAGGAGATGCGTCTGCTCCTACTAATAGTTGTGTTGTATGGGGTCCAAAGCTATTCCTAAAGAGGGATGCGGGGTTCATGCCTTCATTAAATCATGACATCACCTGCACAATATATCCAACATTACCCATACCTGCAAAAGCTTTATCTGGAAGTGATAGATTAAACCTTACTGTAGATCCTTCCGACTTAACTGGAGGTATTTATATATCAAGACCTAGCTTGTCATACGGTACTTCTCCAGCTATATACACCCCAACGACAGGGTACGATAGCGACTACCCAGTGGATCCACTTCATGCATACCTAGTCGAGATGTCTGTTAATTTCTATGGATTATCAGGACAAGGTACGCTATATTCTGACACCTCTTCTGTACACCCTATAAGCAATCCTCCTAGAATACCGAACCCTAAGGACAAGCTTCTTGAGTATGGTGTTAGACTTCCTGTGGAATCTTATAAAGATTATGTTTTTGATATTGATAAGAACTTAAACTACTTAGGGTTCCCTACTCATGAATTACCTATTGAAGGGGTGGAGTCTTCTGATAGCATTGATGGTTTTGGTCTTAGAGGAGACGCTAGGCACTTTGGAGCCTATTGCCCCTCTGCTGGTGCAGTAATCTCTCTTCTTTCTGGAACAGGTGCCGCAGACTACAGAACACCAGCTTCTTCTGTTGAGTATAGTGCTGGTGTAAATCATCCTGATAGAAGAACCATGGATAAGAACGGCCATATAAATGCTTATTATCCAACCAGAGGAGAAACCCAGGATGCATTTGGAAGACTAATAGTGTCAGCCAACCCAGACTTCTCTTCCACAGGAGAGCTTTCCTGCATATGCATTATACCTTCAGGGGATGCTGCTGTATCAAACATGTATGGTGGCATATTTGAAGCAGGACTGTACGCCATGGACCACGAAGAACTTCTTAAAAATGCCGTCATACCTTTTGGAGTGGCTTCAAAAAGTGTGGATATTGGGAAAGACTTCAACTATAAGTTGATAGCTAAGAAGACCTTTAATGATAATATAGTTGTTGCAAGAGATTATCTTACATCAGCAGGGATAGCCCTTCACGGAAATATAAAATTAGTTTGGAGATTGAAGTTCCTATGATTGGAGAAGTTACAGTTACTAAAGTTTATAAAGATGGCAGACGAGAAGTTGTCATCAAGAACGATAGGAATATGATAACAGATGGCTTAGGTATATCCTTAGTTAATCTTTTCACATTAAACCCACTAAACCCCAGGTACATTCTTGATAACTTTAAACTAGGTTACTTTCAAGTAGGGACATCAGGAGTTTTTGATAAAGGACCAGTACCTTCCGATTTTGAAGATTGGGAATCCTTAGTACCTGATTCAATAGGAAACAATTTCTATGAGTTATCAACCCCATTAACAATAGGAGAATATGGGGAAGACACCACCTTAAAACCAGCAACCAGAAAGATTATTACGGTATCTAATCCCTTTGCTGATGCTAAAGATTTAGACTATTACTACAAGGACGCTAACATAGTTGAATTTGAAGAGGATCCTGTAACTAGGATAACTGAAAGCGCGATTCATGTAAAAATAAACATTGATGAAAAGGGGTGTAATGGTCAAGAAATATCAGAGCTAGGGTTATTCATTAAGAACCCTGAAGTATTTCAATCTAGAGAGCGTCCATGTTTAGCTGCGTACAAACTTCTTTATGAGCCTATATTAAAGAACGAGGAATTTTCTATTGACATTGATTGGGTACTATACTTTTCAGACGCGGAGGCTGGGTATAAGAAGAACACCGACGCGAATCTACTCTACTTTAGCCCTGCCGTAAAAGCTCAAAATAAACCTGGAAGTGTTTACGCAACCTACATGGAAGAGAGTGAGGTTTATAAAGTTACAATAGAGACACCTGTTCCTTTAGAGGAAGATGGATACTTGTACTACTCAGTCTCTGGTGATGCTGTTAGTGGTCTTCACTATCAAATAGACAAACCATCTCCCGTATTTATGTCTAAAGGATCAACAAAAGTAGAGTTACAAGTTTCCTCTCTAGATGTCTTTACTCATTATTTCTCTCCAAAAAAGCTTTACATAAATTTATCTAGATTTACAGGACCGAGAAACTTACCCGTTAAGGAAAGAGATCTTCTGTCCGATCAGTTCCTTATTCATCTAAGAACTATAAACCCTGCACCTATAGTAAGGTTATTAACCCCAACAGAGGGTGTATTAGATGACAACCCTTTCAATCTTTCAGCCGCAATTGAATTTAATAACGGTGTTTTAGGTCCTGAGTATTTAAGCGAGGACATTCAGGTTTACTTACAGTTATCTTCAGACAGATCCCTAGAGTTCTCTTCTGGGATATTAACTATACCAGCAGGTGAGCGTGTTGGAAGTATTTCTATACAGACAACGGGGACGGGTCCTATAGGCGTTTCTTCATACAATACTCTTTCATCTAATTCTCAGTATAACTACTTTGCACATTCAAATAACTTCGGATTCTCTAAAGCCCTGTCTTCATATCCTTTAACAGAACCTAGTCAGATTGAAGAGATGATTACTGAAAGGTATTCGTTTGTCCCTATTAACGGAAGCGGGTGGTATTCTGATAAGTTTATGCCCTGGACTCCTGCCTATGTCTGGTTCCCAGGAGACCCTACCCTTAAAGTACATAGTAATTATGATCTGTGGTCAGCACAACCTCCACTTGAGGTTTTTTCACAGCTTAGTTCTTTAGATGCAGCAGCGCCTGATGGTGTTCAAGACGCAACCTTATGCTATACTCCGTGCTCAGTGTATGCTTGGTATGCCAGGAAACCTGTAGACATAAACAACCCTGGTCTTTTTGCTGGTGCAACTAAAATAAGAAGAGAGTATACAAGTGATGACCCTAATGGATTGAATATATCACCAGGAGGTGATAGCCAGAGATTCTATTTTGAAAATACTACTGACGGGTCATCAATATCTTTGTCTGTATATTTCAAGAAGATAGAAGGTACAGTTACGGTAGGCGATCAAACTGTTAAAGCTTCCCCAGTAATTAACATGAGCATCTACTCTAGAGGATTCCCAGGGCTCACTCCCCAAGAAGCACCTAATCACTCAACAGTTGGAAAATCAGCCACTTTTGTTTGGAACGAGTCCACGGGTGGATTAGAGCTTAGTGGTATTACAGCGGAAGGAGCTTGGACTAATAACGGTCAGCTTAGTGATGCTGGCGTCTTTTCTGGAGTTGGTTATGATTCCGCTAAATTCGGGTTTGACGATAAGTGGGCGAGCGTAGAAAATGGTTGGTATAGAGCATATATAACTGTATTGGTTGACAGAGACTTTACAGACCAAGGAATATATGCGCCATTAACCTATGAAGGAACGGGTGCTGTTTCTCAATACTTTATACATTACTCTGTAGATTCTGACGGGGATTTATCTCAGCTTCCTGGGTACAACGATGGAACTTATGTGAAGAGTGACCTTGGAGATCTTACGATACCTGTTGATATGTCAGGAAGTATTTTGGCTTGGGGTCAGTGGGAATATGGTATTAATGAACGATCTGGGGTTTATAAAGGATTCCCTAGGCAATATCAGCCTAACGGAGATTCAATATTCTCCCCCCTCGGAAACTGCTTCATGAATAATAACTTTTCTTCTGTAGAGGTTCCACAAGGGATTAGCTAAATGCGCTTAATCTGATAATTGCGATATATACTATTATAAAAGTAGACATCCATGAAAAAAGAAACCACATATAACCCTGTAGGAAGACTTCAAATTTGGAAAGTTTTTAACGACAGGGATAAGGATAAGGAGCTTGTTTGGGACGAGCACAATGTCATTACATCTGGAATGGGTGTCGGCTTGTCTCATTTATTCTCTGCGTCAGGATCTACATCTATAGCAGATTATCAAATAGTAAATTTTCAGATAGGTACTGGAGGTGATTTTGATAATTATGGAGCTTATACTTTTAGATTGAATTCTCCTTTAGATGCATCTGACTATGGTAATGAGTCTAGCTTTGTTCAAGAGAGTCTTTTCCCTATAGAGAATGGGGCATTAGGAACATCAGGAACTTTTGGAAAGATTCGATTTAGTAACATACATAAAATTAACAAGACTGCTGTAAGGTTTACTATTGTATTGGACAGCAATACAGCAAACATTACGGAACAGTTAAGTGAGATAGGGTTGTTTATGAGAAACCCAAGAGGTTTGGTAACGCCCTCTCCAATCCTTGTTGCCTACAGACCCTTCGTTGAAATATCAAAAACGAGAGACTTCTCGTTAATCTTTATTTGGACAATACAATTCTAAAATGGCTGGATTCGATATAGATGACCTTTACACTGTTAGTGCTGGCGTTCTCTTAAGTGACTACTGGAACCCTTTTGTAACTAAGCACGACACTAGTTCCTTCTACAACTGGGAGCAGGACAACCTTCCTCTGTATGATTTAGAGGAGCGCACTGATTACCTATGGGAGAAATTAGGATACCCTACTTCATCTCTTCCTGGAATGGTCCTTGCTGTATCATCTTCGATCCCTACTCACTTAGATGTAAGTTGTAACTTCTTCCTAGATCTTTCATCAGCCATTAAAGCCCTACCTGAAGTTCTGCACATGCCCGTCTTGATTGAGGTCTGTGCTTCAGGGTATCTTGGTGATTTAGAGCTAGACAATATAAAATGCATGGGCGATGGAGCCTTGGAAATTATAAACAGGGCTTCTGCTAGAGTTATAGGGTCTGATCCACACAAAACTTCATCTTCTGATTTTTCAGCCGTAACATTTGCCAACGACATTAATGGATATGGAGCAATACTTGCAATCAGTTCTGGTGATTATCAGAATGTAGTCGCTGATACTTCTTGTTTATTAGCATCTTCTAACGATGTAGAGTTTGTTCAGGACAGTTCGGAAGGGAAGTGTAGAGGTTTTGCTCAAGTAAGACCTCATCTATACGCTAATTCAATTCAAGGAAGGCACCTAACGGATTCTGTATCCAACACTATGAACAATTTAGCTGATCCTAATAGACCTTTAGTAAATCCTATAGGACAAGCAAAGTATCCAACCTCTGTGGTGTTAGACTATACAACTACTTCATTAGATTCTTCTTGTAATACTTCTTACGATGATACTTTAATTACAAGAAGTAAGCCCCAAAATAATACAACGCCTGCACATGCAATAATCACATCTAACTCATTAAGACGAGTTCATATAGAGAACTGTGATGGTCCTATTTATATAAGAAACTTTATAGTTGACCCTGCTGAAGATAAAGTAACCGTCCCTTATAATTATTCTCACAGTTTCGATGAGGGTGTTGTTATTTCTAATAGCTCCAATGTTACTCTAGAAAACTTTGGAGTAATGCGCTCTAGAGGTACGGGCCTTTTACTTAAGAATTCCAATGTAGATCTTAGAAGAGGTTTCGCAGCAAGTAGAAATTATTTACATCTAGACGCTAATACCAGAGACGAGTCTTACGGAATAAAATCTTATAATTCAACTATTAATATTAAATCTGATAATTATGTTTCTGGTTCGGAATTCTTATTCAATATTCAGGAGCACACTGTAGGACTATACCTACATAATTCAGTTATAACGGGTGGGGATAGCTTCTCTGAAACCGACAACGGGGTATTTTGTGAACCAACAGTTCTAAACTTCTTTTCTAACAAGACCAACATAGAAGCGGTTAATTCAGAAATATCAACTAAGGGATTGATAACATGCTACAACGGTGATAAGGGATTAAGAGCAGTAAACTCTACTTTAATTCTAGATGGTATAAACATAGAGGCTAATGAAGATGTTGGTATGGAGCTTATAAACTCCCATGTTAGATATGGTGGAAGTAATTCTAGGCAGTCTGGAGACCTGATGGCTTATGGTGCTGAGGCTTCTTACTTAGCTCACACCCCCTACACTTATCAAATATCCTTTACTAGTAATGGTCGTCATATGACCATGCATAATTCAACTTTTAAGCTAGATGATGTAGAGACTGGAATCGCTCAAGTTGATGTAGCTCCTTTTGTATTCTTTGCAAACCACCACGGATCTGATTCATATAAAGAGGTTGGACACACCCTAGCTCCAGCCGTATACTGTAACGGTTCTCTGTTAGAACTGGCTCATGCTAGAATGTTCTCTCCTAGAAGTAGTAGCACTACTTTATCTACAGAGTTTGATTTAGATATAAAGAGAACGGTTAAAGGTATTCTCATAAAAGCTGAGAATAATTCTACGGTTGATTTCCACGGAAGTCGTTATGGTGCAACTCAACTTGTAGGCCCTAATGAAATGGCAAAGCAACGAAAGTCTGTAGGTGTTTATTCTGGTAATAACTCTACTGTACGATTCATGGGTCCAACTTTTATGGGCCAATGCTCAGTAAATGCTTACGCAGATAAGAATTCATCAGTTGAGTTTTGTCCTCATAAAACTCAGGAAGGTGGCCTAGCCGTTAGCTCTTGGGAACTAATCAATGGATTGAATCACACTATGGTCGAGCTTCATTCCACCAGAGCTTGTTTAGTTGCTGATAACGGTTCTCTTATAAGTATGAGAGATCTTGGGGACTACCACACATCATGGAATAGAGACGATATAGGAACTTCGGTATCAGCAGCAGACTACGGCACAGGTACTGATACTCAAGGGTATGAGTCCTCGTCTTACTTTGCAAGCGGTGGTATGATCTTCTTACCTAATCCAGATGAGACTGTATCTTATCTTAGACGATACGATCTTGACCCTAATTTTAGCAACAAAGTATCTCCAGTCGCAAACCCACATACTTATGGCGTATTTAGTACACCTTCACTCATAGGTTCATCTACTTATTACTCAACATTCTTAGATCAACCTTATGCTTCTATGAGTGAGGCAGACTTCAGTGCTATATCATTAGGGGGCTTCTGTATAAAGGCTATGAATGGTAGTAAGGTTGATAGTCTTAATGTTCACTTTGTTCCTGGACCAAACAATACAGACAAAGAGTTTTATTCTCCTGCACACGAAAGTAATAATGCGGGGTGTTATAACTTAAGGATTTGGAATATTGGAGACGGTTCTCACTTAAACGCTGCGTACTGCTCAGTCAGTGGAACTTACCCAGGGCAAGCCCCATATTGGGGTCCACGATCCGTATGGCAAAAACCAGGAACCGATTGGTATACTAATCAAGGAAGAGCTAACACTTCGGCAATAGGAGAAACAGCCTTTAGCGGTATAAACTACGCAACTTCAGGTACTAGATTCGGAACTGCCGTAAAAAGATACGACCCTGAGTTTAAAAACTATAGTATTCTAGATAGTTATGGAGAGTCTGTTGCTTTAAATACGAACTACACTCTTAGCTATGCTGCTATATCAAAAGCTAAATCGGAATATTTGATAAACAACTCGTTAACAATTAACGATTACTCTGCTGTAGGAGAAATCATGAGATATCCCAATGGTACTGCAATACAGCAACATACGGATACGGGATCACTCGCGGGTGATTACGAAACACTAGCCTGTAGATGGATTGGTATGAACGGATCTAATGGACCATTCAATAGAGGTCCGTTCAGACTATACTTTTCTACAAAGCCTTCTGTAAATTACCTGTGTCCTTCTGGATCAACTCCAGGAGATAATACGATTGCACAAGTATTCGCGCAGGGTTATCATGCCTCTGGAGACTGTAGTGCTGTAAACGATGAGATTGCCGTACTTAATGCTCCTGACCTTATGGTGGTGTCTGGTTCTTTCTGGGACGAAGTTGAAAATATAGGATTCATAACAAATCAGGACGCTTGGGGTTTTGAAGGTTACTATCATGTAAAAGACTTCGTAGATCCAACCTTTAGAAACAGGGTTATGCTAGATGAATCTGCAAGTAATACTTTTGCAAATGCAAAACACTGTTCATCTGAATTCAACGGAAGACCTGCCCTTCTTAAAATTTACAGGGCAACGACTACAGAAGAAGGTGAAGGTCACTCACCCAGCTTAAACGAGATAGGTAGAGGATACAGAACATCCAACCTGTTTGATTTCGATAGGAGAAACTGATGTCACACAATAATTACGCAGAAGGTCAAGTCCCTGAGCCTCCAATTCAGTGGAAAGAAAGCCCATACAAGTTCACTGAACCAGTCAGATACTTTAAATCAAACGATCCTTACTACTGGAAAGTTGATAACATTCCAGTAAAGCAGCTTGAGGAGAATATTCTTTGGCTAAAAGATCAAGTAGGTGGTGGAGGAGGATCCGTAGGACTAACCTCTGGTATAGATCGTGTACAGATAAACGAGTTAAGACCTTTTGCTACGGAGGCCGACTTCAAGATTAATGTTAAGCCTGGGCGTTACTCTGCAAGAGTTAACGACGCTAGAAACCAAAACATCTACGAGGCTATTGTAACAAGAGCCGCTGATGTATATGAGCTTGGACTAGACGACTTTGAATTTGATGTAGATATAGATCTTATAAAAGCTATAGCAGGAGACATAACATCCAGGGTTGTTAGCAATAACGGTTTATACGATACTGTTCTACATCACATGTGTACTCCATACCAAGGATTTCTTACTGGGTGGAGTGGAACTAAAGGTGAATATACTCAAAACTTCAAGGTTGGTATTGATAACCTACCAATCCTTAAAAGCCCTACTATTAGACAAGAGAATACAGAAGGTGTTGGAGGAGGTAGCACTCCCTCGAATTCTCCTTCATACTCGGACCTACAACAACTCTTCTCATCCTTCATAAAGTATTGGGGTGGTGTAGCAAGAACCGCCATAGTAAATGTACCAGAGACTTTATCAATAGATGTCGCACCTTTTGATGCATCTGAGTTTGCTAATAACACAGTGTTCGAGCCTTCTTATAGAATCGACCTTCTATTCGTTTATTCACATCCTATTGATGCCTCTTCTAGCACTATTCTGAAGAGAGACGGCAACTCCCTAGCTCAAATTACAGCACCTCAATTAGGTATGTTGAAGGGTGCAGGCATCATAGGTCTTCAGGGTAGAGGTCCTGAGTTTGAAAACTACAATACTACTGAAGATGGAACTGATTGGATAACAAACTTTGAAGTAGGAGATTGGTTCAACGGAAAGAACGATATAAGAAATTACTTTGAGTTTGTAAACAACGAGGATTATCAGTATGGATATAAGCAAATCCTCGCTACTGTAAGTGATCAGACTCAAGATGTTATAGGAATGGAGGGTTACTACGGTAACTTCCCATCTCCTGATGACCTTCTAAACATAGCTCCTCTTCTACAGATTGGGCTTGAGAAAAACAACTTAGCATTAGTAGGCCAGTCTGTTCTTCCAATAGCTTATGTTATAGTTAAGAAAGACTCAACAATAATAACCAACAATGATATTATTGATATCAGACCTTTCCTAAGAACAACAGAGCTTGCTTATAATGAGAGAGCGGGAATTGCAGCAGCATTCCCACCACTATCTTTTGCAAACCCTGCCGTTGGAAAAACTGAACTAGCCGATACCCTCACTAAGGTTAGAGCCGAGATACTAGAAAGGATACCAATAGTTCCTGATGCACCCGCGCAGACTCCTAGAATTGTAGGTTCTGGTTTTATATTTGGTGGACTTCGTTATGGTGTTGAAGGTGCTTTATTAAGAATGGCTATCGGTCGTCCAGGAAGCAACCTCAACTTTACAGACTCTGAGGCTAGGTACGCTTTCCTAAGAAACCAAGGACACCTTCCATATAGTTCTCAGCTTAGAGATCTTCCTGATTGGGAAATAGCTCCTTGGTGTTTATCAAAAAACAACCCAGGAACTAAAAGAAACGATAGAACTTGGATTGCTAGACAGAAAGGAAACGGTGAAGTAACTTTAGGAAACGAAAGCACTATAGATGTAAACCTAGATCAGACTTTAGGATTCCATGATCCTATTAAGAATATAGGAGCCTTTAGTAAAGATGTTGCTGGAGGTGCTGTAGCTTTCTGTAGAAAGAGAATTGAGATTAACAAACAACTAGTTCCTTGGATGAGAGATTTTGAGGTTATCGTTGAATATGTTAACTGTGTACCATCAACTTCTACGGAGTATTATCACAAGTTACAAAATGATGCAGATATTTTCTATCCTCGACAATACGCAGGGCTAACTGTTTCTAAAGAAGGAGATTCGTTTACAATTATTTCTGCTCACAACTCATTCTTTAGCTCAAGAACTGAAGCTTATCCTGGGTCTAACCATCCCTGGGCTGATAACGGTCAAGGATATAACAAAGCTATTTTAAGCTACGGAACGGATTGGTTTAGAAACGCTGGTCCAACTTATCCTAACTTCGCTGTATGCCATAGCCTTCTCGACTGGGATCAAAATGATGCTTACACTGGCGATGGAGATAAATCTCCAACTCACCCAGTAGTTTCATGTACTTATCCAACAGTTAAGTATACTATAATTGGATACCCTGATACTTACGCTCCAAAAGTAGACGGAGGTTCAACTATCACTCTAAAGTAAAATGTCAGTATTCCTCAACTGTCTCTTAAGAGCAAAAAACTTATTAACAGGAGGGGGATATGATCCACCTGACTGTTGTGGGGACTTTAATGGTGACGGTCCTGACGATCCTATAGATGACGGTGATGAAAGCTGTAACCCTTCTGAGGCGGGGTATTCATATTGTACTAGAAGCACTCAAGATGAAACTGGTACAACTAAAATAGTTTCATTTAGTGTAACCTTTCAAGAACTTCTAGACAACGGAATTGTTACTGAGGATGATTGCACAGGTGCTGGTAATACCTACACCAACTGGCCTCTTCAAATAGGGCCTGGGGCTACGGGAGATAGGGTACATGATTATATACTAGCTGTGTATATGCCAGTGGGCCACGGCGCTCCTGCTCGTTTAGGAGGTATTGATGCTAGTGAATGCACAACTTTTGATTGCAATGCAATAGAATGTGTTGATGCTACCGTAGAGTGTCCGTTAGACGGCTGCCAAACGATTACTTATAAGACAGATATATTTAAATGTAGCGAATTCATGCCCCCAGGCGCTTGTTACAACGGGTGTGATAACTACTTCTTCGCAAATCCTTTGATAGATCCTCTGTTCGAGACTTATGAGGAATGTAGGGCCAAGCCTTGTTGTGATGATAGCGGTGGAGGCGGAGGAGGAAGTGGCCCAACCACACCCACCCCTACTAGTCCAAGACCCACCTCACCTCAAGCACCATGTTATTTATTCAAGTGTAATCAAGTTACTAATGAATGTGACCGCGTTGAAAAAACACCTTTAGAATGGTTTACTGAGCTAGGTATCACTACTACTGTAGTAAATCCAAGCTGTCAAACCTTGTTCGCACAAATACAAGGTCAATCTATAGATGCTCCTAATGGAATAACTTATTATAAAAGTAAGTTTACTTGTGACTCTGAATGTGGGCCTCCCCCACCTCCTGAATGTGAATTAGATGTTTGCAAATTCTTTGGAACGCCTTTAGCACAGTGCGGGACTGAATCTAAAACTGCTTCAGAGTGGGCCGCGTTTTTCAACTTTACAGGAAGTTACGACTGTGCAGGAATAATTCAACAAGTATCCAATGGAGGAGGCATTCAGGTAGGTGTCAACAAGTACATGGCCCCTGGATCTTGTGGACCTACTAACTGTTATCCTACTAACCCTCCTGGAACTGGTATTGACCCAGGAGATATTGATGGAGGAACAAGACCTATAAATGGTTATATATTCTGTAATCTATGGTATTGCGATGGAGAGGTTCCTAAAAAAGTAAGCCCAACTCTAAGTCTTCTTGAAATAATAAATCAACTAGGTCCTCCTGTAGCTTCTAATTCTACTAACTGCAATGACCTTCCTCCTATATTCACAGGCAGTGATGGTGTGGTATATGCTACAAGCCCTGGAAATTTAGTATGCGAAGGTCCTGGCGGTGGAGGAGGTGCTGGTCCATTTACTCCTCCTGGAGGAACTGCTGGAGGTAGTCTGTTTGGTGGAGAT
>Ga0208898_1000503_pt1 | contig 30481 bp, 43 predicted proteins | sample VirMetDEL_Mar_4_FD_184513 | JGI IMG/M metagenome (GOLD analysis project Ga0208898, IMG submission 184513) | Aqueous microbial communities from the Delaware River and Bay under freshwater to marine salinity gradient to study organic matter... | ecosystem: Environmental > Aquatic > Marine >...
TGTTAATATAATTTATATTGACTTTTTAAATAAAAAAAAGAGACTTGACAAAGTGCCCCCTTTTTGGGGGAGTTTAGGGAGGGGGCGCACAACAAGGCGTTATAATTGAGTGCGAGCCTTGATCTTTTTGTAATAGCTTGCGAATTCAGCAAGCGACAAAAAGTAAATAGATGATTGTTTTAAAGATGTTCTTTTAATTGCCAAAATAAAACATAACTAAGCCATAAAATAGGCATTTCACATCACCCTTGATTTTTAATTGCTGGAAGATAGAAATAAATATAGGCATAAAAAAACCCCCGCAAGTAAGGGATAGAGACTTGCGAGGGCAACAACAAGGTTAAATCAATATAACCTCTGTTGTTTTGTTAATATATAAGTTTAATAAATCAAGTGTATAAACTTAATTAGGAATTTATGGCAAAATCTAAAAATTTAGGTGGAAGACCCGAAGAGCTTCTAAAGTCTGAAAAAGTCAATCAACTAAAAACTGCTTTTAGCGATGGGCTGACAATAGATCAAGCTTGTGTTTACGCTAAAATTTCAAAACAAACTTATTATAATCATATTGAAAAGTATCCAGAGTTTTTAGACGAGATCAACGCTTTAAGGCAAAATATAAGCATATTGGCTAAAAAAAATGTAGTCAATAGGATTAAGGAAGGAGATGAAATAAGCTCTAAATGGTGGCTTGAAAGAAAAGATAAAGAAGAATTTTCAACTAAAACAGAAACTCAGTTATCAGGTGAAGTGACCGAAAAAGTAGTTTATATTGATAAAGAAGAAAAAGAAGCATATAATAATCATATTGATAAAATAATTAATGAAGATTAAGCACCCCGTTTATTTTGGGCAACTGCTACACAAAAGGGGGTTTAAAGATTGGTTTTTATATTTATTCAGGCAGATAGAGGGTAGGAAGTTTATTATAGAGCCTATCCATCAAGATTTATTTCAGCTTTTTCAAGATATATATGATCTAAAAACAACTAGGGATAATATTAATGTTCCGCCTCGTAGTGCAAAAACTACACTAGCCAAATACTTTATTGCTTACACTTTGGCAATGAATCCAAAGGCTAACTTTATCTATACTTCATTTTCTCAAGAGCTACTAAGCACAATATCAAGAGAGCTTGCAAGCATATTGACTAATCCAGTTTATTTGGCTATGTATAATCAGCCAATAGAAGAAGAAAAAGAAGAGTCAAACCCTATCAATGAATTTTGGCAAGAATATTTACAAAAGACGGAAGGGAAAAGCCATTTTACAAGTAGAAAAATCACTACAAAAGAAAATGGCGTTACTTTGTTTGCCTCTATTGGTTCAACTATTACAGGTCTTGGCTCAGGAACAAGGGGAGCAACTACATTTTCTGGCTGCCTTATTGTGGATGATGCAAATAAACCTTCTGACATTCATTCACAAACTATGAGAAATAGGGTAAAAACTTATTTTGAAGAAACTCTATTATCAAGGCTTAATGAATCAAACACGCCAATAATTAACATTCAACAAAGGCTACATTTACAAGATTTAAGCGGATTTTTAATTGAAACCTATAAATTTAAAACTCTTAAAAAGCCTTTGATAGTTGACGGAGTTTGTCAAATACCTAGTCAATACACAAAAGAAAGGATTGAAGAGCTGCAAAAAAACGAGTATATGTTTTCAGCTCAATATCAACAAGCCCCTATTATGGCAGGCGGTAATTTGTTTAAAAAAGAGACAATAAAAGAAATAAGCAAGGAAGAATTACCAAGCAATTATGAATATAGATTTATTACTGGCGACTTATCGTATAAATCAAAAGAACAAAATGATTATACTTGTTTTTGCTATTGGGGGGTAGAGGTTATTAATTCATTGCCTAAGTTATATTTAATTGATGCTAAAAGAAAAAAGATTAATGCAGTTGATGTTGATGAATGGATTGATTCTTGGATTGCTTCAAAAATAACTACTGGCTTTAGATATATTTGTATTGAAGATAAATCACACGGCATTTATTTAAATCAGAAATACAGGAAAAAAGGCTATCCAGTACCAAGCGAAGAGAAGCTAAAAGAATTATTGCCAGCAAGAAATATTGACAAAATTGCAAGAGCTAATAACTCTATACCTTGTTTGAATAGCAACGATCCCAATTTAATAATCAATAAAGATATTGAAAACTGGCAAGAAATGAAAGATGAATTGTTAAGCTTTCCTAATGCTGACCATGACGATTTTGTAGATAATGTTATAGATGGTGTTCATATTGCACTACTCAAGAGGAAAGCAACCTTTTTTGATATTTTATAGTTGACAATTTACAAATCTTTATTTTATCTATAATTAAGGGATATATATTTCAATTTTGATGGCGAAAAAAAAAGCAATTGCAACAGCTGGACAATATATATCTAATGGCTTATCTGATATAGCTTTTGGCTTATCTGCAACTAAACAATTATCAAGCGTTGACACTATAAGGCTAAATAATAGAGAGTATCTAGTATCTAATGATCGTCCTACTTTATCTTATGCTTATTCAACCTATGGTATAATTCAGACTTTAATTGATCAACCTATTGACGATGCTTTTAGAGGTGGATTTATGATTAAATCAAATCAATTAGATGATAATGACATTTACGAGCTGCAAAATTACATTACTAAAAATGATGTTTTGGAAGTAATAAAAGAGTCGGCGAAGTGGTCGAGGCTTTTTGGTGGTGCAGGAATTATAATAAATACAGTTGGCAATTCTAACCAACCACTTAATATAAATCAAATCAATAAAAACACGCCTCTTAAATTCTATGCCGCTGATCTTTGGGAGCTTAATAGAGTAAATGAAGGAAGCTACACAGAAGAAAAGCCATATATTGAAGGAAGCGGACAAGCTACATATTATTATTATGGTAAGGAAATACACAGCTCAAGAATAAATATAATAAATGGTAAAACTGCCCCTTCATTGCTTAGACCACAATTAAGAGGTTGGGGAATGAGTGAGGTTGAAAGAATAATAAGAAGTTTCAACCAATATCTAAAAAATAATAATGTTATATTTGAATTGCTTGATGAGGCTAAGGTTGATATTTATTCTATTGAAGGCTTAAATGATAGAATAGCAACTCCAGATGGCTCAAGAAAAACATTACAGATATTACAAGCAATGAATCAAATTAAAAGCTATCAAAACGCCATTGTTAAAGACAAAGCTGATGAATACGAGCAAAAGAGCTTAACATTCGCAGGACTTGCGGAAGTATTAAGGGAAATAAGAATCGGCATTGCCGCAGATGTTAAAATGCCAGTTAATAAACTTTTCGGACAATCAGCAACAGGCTTTTCAAGTGGTCAAGATTCTATTGAAAACTACAACTCAATGATTGAATCAGAGATTAGAGGCAAATATGATAGTATTATTATAAACATACTTAAATTATGTTGCAAAAAGCTATTTGATGTAGTTATAGATGATCTTGATATTGAATATTATCCATTAAGACAATTAACAGCAGATCAAGAGGCAACCGTCAATAATACAATCATTAATAACATTTTATCTTTGCTTGATAGAGGTATAATAAGTAATGAACAAGCAATCCAAGAAATAAACAAGCGTAATATTTTAATGACTCAAATTGATGAGTAAAGAATTAAAGCCAGTTATAACGCCAATTAAATTTGAACAAGAAATAGCTAAAAATATTTATAGCTTTTTGCTTGAATCTTTATTACAGCCCTTACTTGATGAGTTTAAGGAAAAAAAAGGCTTATATTATAATTCAGCAATAAATAATATTACTAGAGCAATAAGAAGCGGTCGCATTGGATATGATCAAGGAATTGTTAAAGGCTCGTTTAATGTTGCAATAATAAAAGAATTTAACAAGCTGGGTTTTAAATTTGATCAAAGAATAAAAGGCTTTAGAGTTAATGTTAATCAATTACCAGTTGAGCTGCAATTAACTATCGGTAAAGCTAATTATGCAGGAAAAAGACTGGCAACTTCTTTATTGGATAAAATAAACAATCTTAATATTGAGGAAAAAATCATAAATTTTAACTTGCAAGATAAATATTATCAAATATTAGATAATATAGATGATAATTTAACTAAAAGTATTAGCCAAGTTATTGGGCTTGATATAAAAACAACTCAAGCACAAAAACTAAAAATAGCTGAAGAGTTTACAAATAATATGAAACTCTTTATTAAAGATTTTGCTAATAATGAAATTGTTAAGTTAAGAGAGCAGGTGGAGCAATCCGCTTTTAGTGGCGTGAGAGCTGAAAGTTTACAAAGAACTATTGAAAAAGGCTTTGAAGTGAGTCAAAATAGATCACTTTTTTTAGCAAAGCAAGAAATAGGACTTTTTACTTCATTTTATAAAGAAGCAAAATATAAAGAGCTAGGTATTACAAAATATAGATGGTCAACTTCTAGGGATGTGAGAGTAAGAGAAGACCATCAAGATCTTAACAACAAGATTTTTTCATTCGATAGTCCTCCAATAGTTAATAAACAAACTGGTAAGCGAGCAAATCCAAGTCAAGACTTTGGCTGTCGTTGTGTTGCAATACCTATTATAGATTAAAGAATGTCTTTAAAACAATTTCAATCTGATTTAACCATTAACAACTTGTATCAAGTTAGTATAGCTGTTCCTTCTGGGTTAGGTGATATTTTAAAACCTAGAATTACTAATATTGGCGGCAATATCACGATCTATGGTTCGGAAAAACAACCAGCAGGTTTAACTTTAGCTAATATTTCAACAAAAATGGCTCTCATCGTTACAATGGATAGCCAAATGAAAATACTTGATTCAATACCTAATTATATTTGCGTTGTTCAAAACTCAGGCACAAGCACAGAGCTTGTAGTTTCTGCTTTGGATATAACATCGTTACAAGTTATTTCTTAATATGAAAGCAACTAATCAAAGCCCTAAATTGAAAGCTCAAACTTATACTGGCAGGTTTCTTGAAGCTGGCGTTGTTCAATATGAAGATGAAATGGCTTATATACGCCAAGAAAACTTAATGAATATTGGCGAAAAGTTTAAAGGAGCTTATGTTGTTATCGATCATAAAGATTTAACGGAAGATGAAACCGATCAAGTATGCGGCTATATTTCCAAAGTTTGGCTTGATGATGGTTGGGTATGGTGTGATTTTGTAGTGAATAATGAAGAAGCAATAAATTTGATTGATAATGAAAATTATTCTTTAAGTTGTGCATATTGGGCGATAACTAAAGACATCAAAGGTACATACCACAATATACCTTATGATAAAGAGATTGTTGATGGCGAAGCAATACACTTAGCCATTGTCAATAAGCCTCGTTATGAGGACGCAATTATTTATAAAAATTCAATTAAAGACAAAATAATGACTATTTTTAAATTTAAAAAAGAGGAAAAAAAAGAAAACTCTATAACTAAAGAAATTGATCTTGAGACTGCTCGTTTTGAGATTGAAGAAGGTAAAACTGTTTCAGTTGCTGATATGATCAAAGCATATAACGCCGCAGAAGAAGAAAAGAAAGCCAAAGAAGAAGAAGAAAAAGCAAAAGTAAATTCTGATGATGAATTTGAAATTGATGGCAAAATGGTTAAAGTCAAAGACTTAGCTAATGCTTACAAAGCTCAAATGAAGAAAAACGAGGAAGAAAAAGAAGAAGAGAAAAAAGAAAACGAAGAAGATGAAAAAAAAGATGAAGAAGAAAAGAAAGAAGCAAAAAAAAATTCTAAGGATTTTGAGGAAATAGAAGAAGCTAAAAAAGAGGCTTTGAAAAACTCAAAAGAAAATCAAGTTAAAATTTCAACTCCAATGTCGGAATTAAAACTTGGTAAGTCTCTTTATGGGTCTAAATAATAATTTAAATAAAAAAGAAAATGGCTGAATTAAATCAATTCGAACAATCACAAGTTAAAGGTCTTTTAGATCTTGGCTTTAATGCAAATATTTTAAATGCTCAAGTTAAGTCTAGCTCTGTAAATACACTAGTTGGCGGTAGTGCTGTTGTACTACAAGACGAAGCAGGAAAAATAATGACTGTAGACAAAGCAGGTGCAACCACTGATGACATTATTGGTGTTGTACTTTACGAAGTTAAAAAAAGCTCTTTTGTAGCTAATGATTTCGTAAGAGTAGCTTTTGCAAACTCTGTTGTAGTTATGGAAGCTTCGGCTGCTATTGCTAAAGGTGCAGATGTTGAGGTTGTTTTATCTGGTGATAAAATAGCAACTAAAACTACTGGAACTACTATTGGTAGAGCTTTGGATAAAGCAAGTGCTGATGGCGACTTAATAAGAGTTTTAATCAAAACTAATTAATTTTAATTTAAAATATTTATAAAATGGACAAGAACAAAATATTTAATATGATTGCAGGATTAGAGCTAACTGGAAAAGCTCCAGAAGGTTCTATTATCTCATCAGTACAACATTCTAAGCAAGACAAGCCTTTATATAATGCTGCTCCTGCTGGATACCAAGCTACTATTGATACCCTTACTTATATCAAGCAAGAAGTTATCAAACAAAAATTCTATGAAGAAAGCCCTGCTGACTTCTTACCAGTTAAAGTAGGCGAAGGTGCTTTCTCAAGTGAATTTGTTTACTACACTAATTTTGAATTTTCTGATAGTTTTGAATCTGGCTTAATGGGTCAAGGAACTGGAACTAGAAAATCTAAATCAGAAGTTGGTTATGATACTAAAAGGCTAAACCCTTATTTTTGGGCTAAAGAGCTTGAATATTCACTAATTGAAATTGAGCAAGCATCTAAAAATGTTGGTTCAGCTATTTCTTTAATAACTCAAAGAGAAGAAGCTCAAAAAAGAAACTGGGATCTTGGTATTCAAAAAACAGCTTTCTTAGGTTTAAATGCAAATGGTGTTGAAGGTCTTTTGAACTTAAGCGGAGTTACTAATAATTTAGCTGTTATTACTAAGGCTATTAGCTCAATGACTCCAGCAGAAATTCAAGTTGTGGCTAGAAATATGATTAATGCATATTGGACTAACAATAACAAAACTGCTAAACCTAATACTTTAGTAATTCCATATTCTGATTATTTTGGTTTGTCTGAATTTATTGATGCAACTGGTATTTACAAAACTAAAGGCGAGTATCTATTAGAATCTCTTAGATTTGCTACTGGTAATCCAAATTTCCAAGTTAAGCCTTTACAATATGCAGATACTGCTGATAATGGCTTAGGTGTTAATAGATATACTTTGTATAAAAATGACGCTCAAGTTTTGGAAATGAACATTCCAATCGATTATACAACTACTACTTTTGGAACTGCTAATAATTTTGATTTTGGCTCTGTTGCTTATGGTCAATTCACTGGCGTTATTGCTAAGAGACCGAAAGAAATCTTATATTTCAGTTACTAATAAAAAATAAATAACAATGTCTAAAATAGAAGTAATTAATCACTCTGGAGCAATGGCTACACTTTCAAAAGGAGATATTAAGCCAAATGAAATTGTAACTTTGGAAGGTAAAGAGTTAGAATTAGCTTTAAAACTAGGTTTTAAAAAAACATCTGAGCTAGGCAAGATTATTGATGATAGTAAACTTCTTGAAGAAGCTTTATCAGAAAACGAAAGACTATCAAAAGAACTTGAAAAAGCTTTAGATAAAATAGCAAAATTAGAAAAATCTAATCGCAAATAGTTTATGGCAATCAACCCAATTATTACAGCTATCACAATAGACGATTTTAAAAGTCAATTCTATCGTGATTTTGATTTTGTTGATGATTGGGTTGATGGTACTTACAACGCAGGCGATAAAGTTTTTTATCTTGTTAATAGTAAATTCTATGAAGCAAAGGCAGATGGTGTAACTTCAACGCCTACTACTGCCAATGATTGGAACTTGTTACAACCTAGCACCCTTATCGCATCTAAAGATATTACTAATGCTTTTAATGAAGCTTTGGCAAATTTTAATAGCTATATCACGGATGATGAAAACAGTTTAAAATTAATGTATTTATATTTATCTGCTCATTATTTGGTTAATGATATAAACGCAGGGGGTGCTAGTAGCTCTGGTTCTAATTTAGTAAATTCAAGATCTGTTGGTAGTGTAAGCGAAAGTTACTCAATACCACAATGGATGCTTGATAAACCTAGTTTTTCTTTAATTGCAAAATCAAGTTATGGTCAAAAATACCTTAGCTTAATATTGCCATATACAATAGGTTTTATGGCAACAATTGAAGGCGGAACTAATGCCTAGCGGTATTGTAATAAAAGAAGATTTTAAGGGTTTAGAAGATTTAAAAAAAACCCTTAACACAAAGAAAACAGCCAAGATTGGTATTTTTAGCAATAAAGATGCTAGAGATGATCAATTAACCAATGTTAAAATTGGAGCTAAACACGAATTTGGTTCTTTTAGTGAAAACCTACCTCGTAGGTCTTTTTTAAAAGATCCAATGGATATAAAAAGAAAAGAAATAGTAAAAGAAGCCAAACGCATAATTAATAAATATGCTATGGATGGCGAAAATAAAATTTTAGAATTACTAGGGGTTTATGGTGAAAGTATAGTACAAGAAGCTTTTGAAACTGGAGGCTTCGGAACTTGGAAACCACTTTCGCAAAGCACAATAGAGGCTAAGGGTAGTAATTCAATATTAATTGATACTGCTCAATTAAGGCGATCAATAACATCTAAAGTAAGTTAATTATGTTGCCACAAATACAAGTTGCTTTAAATGGTTGGGAATCACCAATAACTTTAGTTAAAATTACTCAATCTATTGTTAATTTTAAAAAAGTAGAGGTTGAGGCTAATTTAGATTTTAGGGGTGTTGTTCAGCCACTAAGCAAACAAGATTTAATGATGAAGCCTACTGAAACGAGATCGTGGAAATGGCTAATGATTCATACTAAATCAAGCATAGAGCTTAATGTAGGCGATAAAATAAAGTATTTAGACAATTCTTTTAAAGTTATGTCTAAAAATGATTATGGTTTAAATGGTTTTTTTGAGTATCATATAGTAGAAAATTATGATTGAAGTCGTAGCACAATTAATTAAGGATTTTATGGCTTTAGATAATGATCAAATCTATATCTATAATCAAGACTTTAATTTGAATAATAGCGGCAAGTTGCAAGTTATTATACAATATACCTCGTCAGAGCCATACTCAATAACTAATAAATTTATCCCTGCTGATGAAGGGGTTGAAGGGGCAAAAGAAAAAATAGTAATGTTAGTTAAAGAGAATTACACGATTAATATTGTATCAAAAGGGGAAGAGGCGAGAACGAGGAAAGAGGAGCTATTGCTTGCTTTAATAACAAATCAAGCTGCAAATATTCAAGAACAGTATCAATTTAAGCTTGCAAATTTACCAAATAATTTTATTGATATTTCAGGGGTAGAGGGTGCAGGATCATTAAATAGATATGCAATAAATATTAGTCTATTAACTTATCACTCAAAGGAATTAGACACAGCCTATTATGACACTTTTGATTTTAATAATATTACTGCTGAAAGTGCATAATTAACTTTAATTTAAAATTTAAAATGACTATACCTCTAACTAATATAATTAATGTATCAATTACTAATGTACCACAAGGCTTGCAAGTGCCTAGCGTTAATAGTATTGCTTTATTTACAAACGAGACTCCTTCTAATATAGATGATTACAGAATTTATTTAGAGCCTTCTTCGGTTGCTACTGATTATGGCACAAACTCAGAAACTGCTGAATTTGCAAATCTTATATTTTCTCAATCACCAAATATCTTAACTGGTGGTGGTAGATTGGTTATTATACCTCTGCAATCTTCTATAAATGCAACTCAAGGAGACTTTACAACTGCTGATCTAGCAAGCAATTTATCTAATTTGCAATCAATAGCTGATGGTGATATTAGAATTGTTTTAAATGGCAATAATGTTGATTTGACAAATTTAGATTTTACAAATGCGTCATCTCTTATAGATATTGCTAAAATAATACAAAAGAAACTAACTGATGTTATTGTTGAAGTTGTTGGAAATACAATCAAATTTTCATCTAAAAAAGTTGGTCTTGCTTCAACTGTTGATGTGGTACAATTACCTACTGGTAGTGGCTCTGATTTAAGCGGTGCTAGTTTGTTAAATGTTGCTGGCGGTGTAGATACAGCAGGAACTAACTCAAGCGGCGAAACTATTGAAGATGCGATTGCAAGAACTGAGCAAAGCGTTCAATATGTAGGAGCTTTTACTAATCTTCAAGTTGAAGATGCTAAAATTAGCACAATAGCGACAGCAGTACAAGCAAAAGATAAATTATTTTTTCATCATTTCGCTTCAACTGAAGATTTAGATGGGATTTGCACAACAATTAAAGATGCTAGTCAAACTAAAACTAGATGCTTATTTTATTCTGTAAGCCCTCAAGAAGCAAACAAAATGAAAGCCGCTTATGTTGGCAGAGCTAACAGCGTCAATTTCTCTGGTTCAAATACTGCTCAAACTATGTTTAATAAAACACTAGCAGGAATAACTCCAGATGTAGCGGTTAATCAAACCATACTAATTAAAGCTGAAACTGTAGGAGCTGATTTATACGGTTCTGTAAATGGTCTTGGTGTAGTGTTCTCAAATGGTGCAAATGATTTCTTTGATAATGTTTATAATCAAATTTGGTTTAAATTTGCAATGGAAGTTGCAGGATTTAACTATTTGAGACAAACTAACACTAAAATCCCTCAAACTGAAAAAGGAATGGATGGATTGAAAGCCGCTTTAGCTAAGGTTTGTCAAACTGGAGTAAATAATGGAATTATTGGAACTGGTTTAACTTGGAACTCACCAGAAACCTTTGGTAATCCAGATGACTTTAGAAGAAATATTACTGATGCAGGTTATTATATTTATAGCTTGCCAATAGCTCAACAATCACAAGCAGAAAGAGAAGCAAGACAAGCTCCTCTAGTACAAACTGCTATTAAATTTGCTGGTGCTATTCATTCAGTAGATATTATTGTTAACATTGAAAGATAATTAAATTATGGCTACAAATACTTTAACAGGAAATGACACTATCACAATTAATGATAGGGTTTTGACTGATTTCGGCGATGGCTCAGTTGTTGCAATCACTTTTCCAAACGAACTGGTTGCAGTAAAAACTGGCAAAAATGGCAACGCTGTTTATTCTCTTAATGAAACTGGCAGGCAAGCCGATGTTGAGTTGAGAATTTTAAAAGGCTCAAGCGATGATAAATTCTTAAATTCGCTTAAATTAAGTATGGAAGCAGATATAGCTTCTTTTGCTCTTTTAAGTGGCGAGTTTGTCAAAAGAATTGGCGACGGTCTTGGTGGTGTTAGTAGAGAGATCACTTCTTTAAATGGTGGTATATTTACTCAATCAATAGACACTCAATCTAATGTTGAAGGTGATACCGAGCAAGCTTTGTCAGTTTATAGATTAAGATTCTCGAACGGAACTAAAACAATAGCATAATGTCAAAAGAATTAAAATTTGATAATGGAGATGAAGCGGTAATAAATATCGCTTCATTTTCTAATAGTTTAAGTCTTAAAAATGCGATTTCAAAATCTTTGCTAGCTCAAGGCGTTAAACTAGCCAATATCGATATTAACAATGTAGATTCATTATTAGATGCTATTTTGGCGGCTGATAGTGATGAAGCGGTTAATAAAGCAATATTTACTTGTTTAGCTAAATCAACATATAATAAAGAAAAAATAACTTTTGATATTTTTGAAGATGAAAAAGCAAGGGAAAATTATTATGAAATTGTTATTGAATGTTTAAAAATTAATTTAAGCCCTTTTTTGAAGCCCCTTATTTCAAAGTTGAAAGCGTTTTTTCAAAACAGGGTAGAAAACCAAAAATTGAAATAAGAGCTAGTGAGCTAGATATAATTTGTCTAAGATTAGCTAAGGCAGGGTACGGAGGGGGCGTACCTCAAAACATTGCAGAAATGAGTTGTGATTGGGTTTTAAAAATCCTGCAATATGAGGATTTTTGCAATGATTACGAACGAGAATTGTTAGAAATAAATAAAAATGGCTAGTCTTGGAGAATTATTTATAAGCTTAGGAATTAAGGCTGATGAAGCAAGTCTTAAAAGAATAGATAATGGTATTAAATCACTTAGAAACGGAGCGTTCGCATTATCTGCCGCTTTTACTGGTGCTGTTTATGGCTTAAATAAGTTTGTTGATGGTTCTTTACAGGGAGTAGTAGCTCTTCAAAATTTATCTAATCAAACAGGTTTAGCAATTGAAGGATTGCAAAAATGGCAACAAGCAGGGCAATTATCTAATCTTGCAATTAGTGCCGAGCAAATAGCAGGGTCAATAGGTAATGTACAAAAAAACTTAGCTCAAATTAGAATGGGTCAAGGCAACCTTGCCCCTTTTCAATTACTAGGCATTGATGTAATGGGTCAAGATGCTTTCGGCGTTTTAGATCAATTAAGAAATTCAATACAAGGCTTAGACTCAGCAACGGCAACAAATCTAATTACTCAAATTGGATTAACTCCTGATTTTATAAATCTTCTTAGATTAAGTAGAAAAGAATTTGAAGCCTTAAGCGAAAACACTTTTTTAAATAAAAAACAAAGAGAAGAAATAGACAAAGTAGGAACTAGTATAAAAGCCCTACAATTAAGAATGGGAGCTTTAAAAGATCAAGCGGTTGCAAAAATAGCCCCCTTACTTAATGACTTAGTACAAGACTTTTTCAAGTGGCTTAGTGATAATGGCGATAAAATAGTTAATACTATGTCAGATTTTGCCAAAGGCTTTGCTATGTTTACTCAAGCAATAGGAAATGCTTTTAGTGTGTTAACTGGCTTTTTGTCAAATATAACAGGAATGGAAAGCGGAACTAAGGCTTTAGCAATTGCCTTTGGTGCTTTAACTTTGGCAATGCGTCCGATGTTATTAGGTTTTACTGCTTTGCTTTTAGTCTTAGATGATATAGCGGTATTCCAAAGAGGAGGGGAAAGTTTAATTGGTAGCTTCTTTGATGTGTTTAAAAATGGTGAACTAACAACTCAAATTACAACAATTGCAACAGCTATTGGGGTTTTATCGCTTGCTTTAGGTGGTATAACTGGAAGTCTAAAAACAATTAAGGGTCTTGGTGGAATAGGTGCGGTATTAGGTGTAACTGGTCTAATATCTCAAGCTCCAGAACTAGGTAAAAAGTTTGCTTCCTTTTTGGAAGAAAAAACAAATATTGGAGATTTTATTGATAAATTACTTGGAAACGATCTAGCTTCAATTAATCAACGCATGGGGTTAAATACTGCTTTAAATGCCAATATAACTAATAATGTTACAATTAATGGAATACAAGAGCCAAAGGCGGTAAAAGATGAATTATCAAGAGGGCTAGATGTTATAACAACACAAAGCCTTAAAAAGGTTCAAATTAATCAAGGTAATAATTTAAAATAATATGCCAGTACCAAGTTTTGATAAAGTCACTAATACAGCAGATTTAGCTAGTAATTTAACTAGTAAATATGTTGTCTCGCCTATTGCCAATTTAGGACTTGCAGGGCTTGCCTTTGATATTTATGAAGAGCATAAAATAGAATTGCAATCAGATATAACGGATCACTACACAGAAAAAAACACAGCAATTCAAGATCATATAGCGGTCAAACCTTTAATGTGTACGCTTCGCGGTTTTGTAGCTGAATTAGTAAGCGAAAGAGCTGATCCAAAAGGAGAATTTGTAGAGCTTTTTCAAAAACTAACTGTAATTAATAGCTATGTACCTCAAGTAACGCAACAAGCAAAGCAAGTCAAAAATTTAATTACAGGTCAAAAACAAGATAAAGTCAAATTGCTTAATGATTCAATTGGGACTGGCGTTGATCTTTTCAAAACATTTAAAGAATTAAATCCGCCAAAAACAAAGCAGGCTAAGGCTTATAATTTTATCAAAGCTTTATTTGATGCAAAACAATTAGTCGGTATTGATACGCCCTTTGGATTTCTTAAAAATATGGCAATTCAAAATGTAGTCATTATTCAAGGCAATAATGAATTTGAGTCTGATTTATCGGTTACTTTAAAACAAATTAGATTTGCTAATACTGAAACTGTAGATTTTAAAGAAAACCAATATCAAAATAGAACTAATAACCAAAGAGCAGAAATCAAAGATAAGGGCAAAGTTGAAGGTAAAAAGGTTGATAGATCAATATTAAGTAGTTTTTTTAAATAATGAAGCAAATCACAGAAATTACAAATGATGCAATCCAGCAATTAACAATAACAACAGATGCTCAAGATGAATTTGATTTATTATTGTATTATTCGGATATTCAAGAATGTTGGTTTTTTGATTTAACTTTTGGCGATTTTGAATTAAAAGGTCAAAAGATAGTTAATCATCCTAATTTATTAAGAAGTTTTAAAAATATTCTTCCTTTTGGTTTATCGGTTGCCACAAATGATGGTGGGGAGATATTATTTATAGATGATTTTACAACTAGCAGAGCTTTTTTATATATTTTAGAAAAAGATGAAGTTATAGCAACTGAAAATGAATTTTTTAAATAATGAAATTCAATAGAAAGTTTAGATTATTAATTGAGATAATTGAAAACGGAGAAACAAAAACTTTGGAAATAAAAAGCCCTTTAACGATTCAATTTCAAATTGAAAGAAATTCGGCTAGTAGTTTAAATAGTGCATCAATTAGAGTTTATAATCTAACTGAAAATAATCGAAACGCTATTTTCCAAAATATCTACGATATAAGAAATGCACAATCTAGGCGTAAAGTTATTTTACAAGCTGGATATGGCGATGAATTATCAACCATCTTTATTGGTGGTATGAATGAAGCCTATTCTTATAGACAAAGTACGGAAATAATAACTTTTATAAATGCTTTAGATGGCGGAATTGAGGCTTATAATTCATATATTAATAAAACTTTTGAAGCAGGACTTACAAAAGAGAATCTATTTAAGGAATTAGCGAAATCTTTAGGTTTACCTATTGGCACTATTGGCGAAACTCAAGGAGAGTCAAAAAGAGGGGTCGCGGTAAATGGCAATACTTTCACACTACTTAAAAAGGATTTTAAAGATGAGTTTTTTATTGATCTTGGAACTATACATAAATTAAAACCTAATGAAGCAATAAAAGGCAAAGTACCATTGATTAATAGCGATACTGGTTTATTAGGTACGCCTTTATTGCAGGGGGTTTATTTACAAGTAGATTTAATATTTGAGCCTAGATTAAAAGTCGGTCAATTAATTCAAATTGAATCATCATTTAATAAAAAATTTGATGGTCAATATAAAATAATCGGTATTAGGCATAATGCTATAATATCAGAAGCCACAAGCGGAGAAGCGACTACAACTTTGCAATTATTGTTAGGCGATAAATTACTAGGAGGATTAAAGCAGGTATGACAATATTTAGAGGCGAGCCAGATTTATCGGACATAATGGACAATTTAAAAGATGATGTTTTTACTGAGTTAAATTGTCATAGAATAGGGGTTATACAAAGCTTTAATCCGTCTAATCAGACAGCAACAATCAAATTAGTTGATAAGGGTATAAGAGAAACGCCGGAAGGTGATATTATTCAAGAATATTCTTTATTACAAGATTGCCCTGTTTTGATAGCTAAAAGTTTACTTGGAGGCTTAACAATACCAATTAATCAAGGCGATACTTGTTTAGTTGTTTTCAATGATAGAGATATTGACAACTGGTTTAGTGATGGCTTAGTGCAAAAACCAAACACAGCAAGAAGTCATGATTTTTCTGATGCAATAGCAATTGTTGGCATAAGAAATTTAGTCAATCAAATTAGTGATTATAATAATACAGCAACAGAAATAAATTATGAAAATAATAAGATTATACTTGACACAAGCAATATTAAATTAATTAATAATTTAGGTGGTCAAATTAATATAGATGATAAATTAGAGCTAAAAAATACAGCAGAAAACTTGAAACTTATCATCGATGATTTAATAACTGCATTAACTAGTTTGCAATGTGTTGATCCAGTAAGTGGTAATTTGCCAATAGATGGGGCGACAGCTTCTAATTTATCAGCATTATCAACAAGATTAAATGCTTTGTTAAAATGACAAAAATAAGAACTTTAGATAGTAATGGAGATTGGACTTTTGGAAAAGGAAAATCTGATTATAAAATAGATGAAAAAGCTCTTGCACAACATATAATATCAAGAGTTAGAGAGTGGAAAACTGATTGCTTTTTTGCTCAAGAAAATGGTGTTGATTGGAATAATAGATTAGGGTATAAAAATCAAGAAACAATACTAGAAGATGAAATAAGGGATATACTTTTAAAAACTGATCAAGTTTTGGAAGTTTTGAGTGTCAATGCTAATATTGACAATAGAAAAGTAGTAATAACAGCAAGCATAAAATCAATATACTCAAATTCGCAAAAAATAGATATTGCATTATAAATGAGTGTATTAGATTCAACAGGCTTAACTATTGATAGCCTAAACGACATTATAACTAAATTTGAAGAGGGCTATAAAAGTATTTATGGCAATGATATTATTTTGTCTAGCGATAGCCCCGATGGTCAAAGAATAAACATTGAAGCTCAAGCAATAAGAGATTTGCTAGAAGTGATCGCTGCAATTTACAATTCTTTTGATCTCAACAAAGCTAATGGCGTTGATCTTGATAGATTAACTGCTATTCTAGGGATTGAAAGGCAAGGAGCGACATTTACTCAACAGCAAATAGAAATAACAGTTGATAGAAGTTTAACTTTAGACGGACTAGATGAACTAGCAACCGATATTGACGGAACAGGCTACACAGTAGCAGATGATACAGGTAATGAATTTATTTTACTTGATACCGCTAATCTGACAGCAGGAACTCATCTTTTAACTTTTAGAGCAAAAGAATTAGGCTCAATTACAACACTACCAAACACAATAACTAATCCAGTAACTGTAGTTTTAGGGGTCACGAATATTAATAATCCTAGCGGCGTTTTGGAACTTGGCAAAGATGGGGAATTAGACTCAACTTATAGAATAAGAGCTTTACTATCATCTGCTATTAAATCTATCGGCTTTACTGATGGTTTACTTGCAAATATTTTAAATATTTCAGGCGTTACCGATGCAAAAGTTTATGAAAATTTTACTAATGCAACCGATGCAAACGGAATCCCCTCACATTCAATTTGGGCTATTGTAGAAGGCGGAGCTAATACGGATATTGCCAATAGTATTTATTTGAAAAAAAATTCTGGTTGCGGTTTAAAAGGTTCTATAACGCTTGATATTATCAAAAATAATGGCGAAACATTTACAGCTAAATTTGATCGTCCGCAATCAAAAAATCTTTGGATTAGGTTTGATTTGAAAGCCACTAAAATAGGCGTTACCTTTGATCAATCTAATATTAAACAATACATAGTTGATAATCTTACTTTTAATATTGGCGAGCCTGCCGAGACTTCCAAAATTACAGCTATTGCAATAGAAGCAATAAATAATGAAGGGGGCGGAGGCGTACCACTTAATATTGAAATATCTGATGATAATATAACTTATGTTGACTTTTTAGATGTTACAACAGTTGATGAAAAATGGATTGTTGACTTAGCAAGAATAACTATATCAGAGATATAATGGCAATCAATATAGAGGAAGTTATACAATATTATCAAAATCTTTTGATTATACAATATAATCAAAAAGAGAAGGCTAAGGCTGAAATTGAGTTATTTGTAAAAACTCTTCTTAATGATGATATATATTCTAAAGTAAGAGAGGGCTTTGATTTAGAAACTGCAACAGGCAAGCAATTAGATATTCTAGGGAAGATAATTGGTGTTGATAGATTCTATGAAGCTACAGGAATAGCAGATGGTAGCAATTGGCAATTAGCTAATTATATTGGAAATATTAACGAAATACAAATTGCTGATTATAATAATAATATTTTTGGCGGTGAAGTTGTAGAATATAGCGATCTGCAATTAAATAATAGATTAAGCGATATTAATTATAGATTTATTTTAAAGCTTAAAATTATTCAAAATAATTCTAATCATAGCGAAAAATCTATTGATGATGGTTTGTTTTTGTTTTTTGGTGATGAGTTGGTGCAATCGCCATCTGATAATATGACTATGGTTTATTTTGTAAAAAGTGATTCAATAAAATCGTTAGCATTAATTGCTTTTTCTAAAAAGGTATTGCCAAGACCAATGGGTGTCAACCTATCGGGTTTAATTGTAAGAAATAAGCCTTTTTTTGGATTTAGAACTTACAACACGCAAATTGTTAATTCTAATATTGCAGGATTTGCCAATTATGACAATACAGCTTTTACAAATGGCGAAATGCTAACTTATGATAAAATAATAAATTTATAAATAATGGCTAAATTAACAAGACAAACTCAGAAGCTTTTTGCTCAAAATGTTAATAAAGGTACTTTTGGAAGTTTTAAATTAGGCACTCCGACAGTTGCAACAACGCTAGCAGATATGCAATCAGCAGAATATCTTAATGGTTGGATTGATGGCTACAAGGAGCAAAACGGAAACAAACAAATACCAATTGAAGAGCAAAACACTTTACAATATATCAACAACTATCAGCAAGCTTATTTATTGCAAGAAGGAATAGCTGAATATGATATTGGCACAGAATATTATATTGATTCCTTAGTTAAGAATAGCGGATTAATATATAAATCATTAATTGATAGTAATATTGGGCAATCTTTAAGCGATGCTTCCAAATGGCAAGTTTTAGGAGATCTTAAAACCTCAATCAATGTTGTTTATATAGATAAAAAAGAAGATTTACCAAGTGCAATATCTAATGTAATTACTCTTGAAGCTAAAACTTATATATTTACTTCTAGCGTTGATTTATTAGGTGATAGATTAGTTGCAATTGAAGGAACGGCAATTTTAGGGTTGGCGACTGATTCTTGTAAAATATCATCAACAGGATTAACTGGTTCACCATTAATTACCTCTAATTATACTTTATCAATAAGACATATAACTTTAGAAGCGGAAACCCCTTTTAATTTAGATGCCTCCGCTAATGCTGATCAAATATTAAGCTGGTTTGAAGTGCATCTTGAGAATTGCACAAATTCAGGCGTAATTAAATCTTACTCAAGCTTTATTGGTGATTCAATCAATGTCTTAAATTCAGCAGGAATATCTTTTGATGGCTCTATTAATACAATAGGCTTTATTAAAAGTTATTTTGATATTCCATTGGGTAAAGTCGGGGTTAATTTTGAATCAAGTTTAATCCTTTCTTTAAGAAGTGGTTTATCTTATACAGCGTTTAATATAGCCTCAACAGGTACAGCAATTAAAATTAACGCTGGAGCTACAATTCCAAATGAAGGTTTTTTATTAGACAATTGTAATTTCTCTGGAAGCGGTGTTTATTTAGATGGCATCAGCTCAAGCGATATTGAGTCAAGATTTAGAGATAATAGAGGTATTGCAAATTCTATAAGTGCTGGACAATATTATATGAATGGCAATACTACCCCTACCACTATTGCCTCTTCTGGAACTTATACTAAAATTTTAGGTTCAACAAGTGCAGGCTCAATAGTACAAAGATTTGATGTCTCAACCTCAAATAAAGCGATTTATACAGGCTCATTGACGGATAATTTTATCGTGCATGTTGTTTTAACTTTTACTGGCACTAATAATGATGATCTTTCTTTTAAAATTGCTAAGAATGGAGTTGAGATTGATTCAAGCCAATTATCAAGGACAGTAGTTGGAACTGGCAATTATGCTTCGGTTGCCTTGCAAGACATAGTAGAGTTATCAACAAATGATTATATTGAAGTGTTTGCTACAAATGACACTAACACAAACAATATTATAATTAAAGATTTAAATGTAATTGTATCTAAATAATGGCTAATATAACAAGAAAACATCATAAAATATTTGCAAGCTCTGCTACAAATAACGGACAATTTGGCTCTGCACAATTAGGAACTAAAATAAATAGTAATGATCCCGATGTAATTCAAGCTTTATCAGCTTATGATCAAGGTTGGAACTCTGCAACAACTGGCGGAACTGAATTGCCTACGCTTGAAGAAATGCAGGGCTTGCAATATAACAATAGCTATCAAATAGCTTATTTATTGCAAAAAGGTATTCCAGAATGGAATACAAGCACCGATTATTATATTGGAGATATAGCAAGAGAAATTGCAGGAACTAAGTTTTATAAATCAATTACTGATAATAATATTGGCAATGCTTTAACTGATATTAATAATTGGGAGTTTTTAGGAAATTTTGGACTAGCCACCACCACAACTCAAGGTATATCTTACCTAAACAAACCAGTAACCATTACCAATAATGCAACTGATGCTGATCATGATATGGACTTTGGAGCTGGTAACTTTGATTTTGATGACGGAAGCGGACAAGCAACTCTAAGTGCATTAACTAAACAATTTGACGCTACTTTCGCACTAGGCACAAATGCAGGTGGTATGGTTAGCGGTGAGTCTTTGCCAGCTGATGGTTTTGTTTATGTTTATCAAATATCAAATGAAAATGGCACAATAACTGATATTATAGGAACTACAACAGCCGATGGCTCAACAATAAGTGGAGATAGTGTAGTAAGTGCTAATAGCTTAACAAAGAAAAAATATCTTTGTGCTTTGCCTACTGGTGCGAGTAGTAACATTAGAAATGGCAATTATACTACTTTTATTGGTGGATATAAATTTGAATTTGGCATCCCTGTTTTAAATTTTCAAAAGACTATAACTAGCACTACTCCTACTCCTGAAAATGTAACCGTACCAAATAAAAATAATGTAACAGGGTTTTTTTCGGTCTATTTAGCATCGTCAACTCCAACAGGGTCAATAAGACAGCTATATGTTACATCAGTTGCTCAATCTTCAACAATATTACCAAGAGCAGTAGCTAATATTAATTTTGTTGGTGCAAATAGTTTTAATTTAATCTGCATAAATTCCCAAGTTAATGTGTTTATGAATGTAGGTAATTCCAATACATCAAGTTTACAAACGGAGGGTTGGGAAGAAAAATATTAATTTATAAATTTTTAAAAAATGGACATTTCAAGAAATACAGTAACAGGTGAAATTGTAAAAGGAATTAACCTAAGCGGCAATTATAGAACTGGCGATTGGGTAGATTGCATAAACCGAACAACTGGCAATATAAAAAAGAGCGAGCAACCTTACATTAATGCTTGGGAATTGCAACAAGTTAAATCAGCTAAAATAAAAGAAATTAATGAAATAAGAGATTTAATAGACACTAAGCCTTTTGTTTATTATGCCAATTCTTCCACTCCTGCCTATGAATTAGCAGTTAATGAATTTGGACAAGTTGTAAAAACTGATAATAATGTTAGTTTTGTTTTTGATGCAAAGCCAGTATCAATACCAATTAGAACGCCAAGCGAAATTCTTAATGATGTAAAAGAAGAATATGATAACGGAAGGGTAGATTATTATTTACCTTATTCTTGCGACATTGTAGATCAAAACGGAGCTTTTTTAAGAAAAGGCGGTGTAGCTATTGATATGAAATTAAGAAATGCAATCAGAAGTCATTTAAAACATCGTGCAATGAATAATACTTTTATTGCAAGGTCTTTAAAAAATGCGGTATTTAATGCCACAAGTATTGAAGAGGTAAACTCTATCAATTATCACTTAAATAGTAATGATACAAGATTCGAGTAGAAATCACCCATTTTGAAACAATTTAATTTTGCTTATGCAAAAAAATAAGGTTTTAATGTTAGATTATATATCGTCCATTATTTATGGATTTGCGGCTTCTTTGTTTGTTGGAATGTGCGTAATAATTACAAAATTAGGATCAAATGCTTATAGAATTAATGTAAGCGATAAGTTTGATGATTTACAAAGACAAATTAACAAAATTGCAAAACACGAAAACAAGCAAAGAGGCTCAGTAAAAGAAGAATTAAAAAAGTATATTGATACTGGTTTAGTAAAAATTGAAAATAATATTTCTAAAAGAATCAACGAACACAATAAAAGAAATTTTGAATTACAATTTAAAAACTTAGGTCAAATGTTAGAAGAGGAAACTAAGCTTCTAAAAGAATTACATAAAAAATTAGATAATGAAAATAAATCTTAAGCAACTAAAAAGATTACATAAATTAGATTCAATACAAGATTCTATTAATAGCCTTGAAAAAGATAAATTACATTTATTGTTTTATATAAATAAATTTACTTTTAAAAGAGCATTTAATCCAGTATTTCTTCTAACTCGTTTAGTATTTAAAATAAAAGGCAATCCACCTATTGACCATGTTGGATATATCAGCAATTTTGATGAAATTGACACTACCAATATTTACAAAGCAGAAACCATTGATGCTTTGCCTACTGGTGTTGAAAAAAACGATCTTTTGGATTTTGTTAAGAATTACAAAGGGGCGGTAATTGTAGCCTCTTTTGATAAATATGACAAAGAAATAATTGATAGCTTTACTAAGCTAGTGCATGGCTTGCCTTATGGCGAAATATCAGCGGCTATGTCAGCTCTTGATAGCGATACAATAAACGATATTGCACAAAGACTTGATATTGATATTGAAAATAAAACAGAAGATTTTATTGATTTTGATTTAGAAAAAATATTTTGTAGCTATAAAACAGCTTTATTACTTGAGAAACTAGGCTATGATACCTCTATTGTTGAAGGAGGAATTGCCAAAGAAATGACCCCTTATAATGTTTTTCAATTAGCAATTACCTATGCTACTAAAATTAAATTATTTTGTGATTAAAAATGAGTTGGTATAAAGACACGCTAGACTATTTAAAAGCAATGCGAATTATGGGAAAGGGAATCTGGCAATCAAGATTATTTTTTGTTTCTCTTTTTATTTTATCTCTTAGTATTAGTGCAGCAATAATATTGCTTGCTAATAATTCATCATTGCAACAATTAAGAGGAATAATTAATGTTTGAGATATTTGGTGTTATATTAGCAATTTTTGCTTCATTGACAGTAGTTTTTAGGTCAGGAGAAAATAAGGGCAAAAAAAAGATTTTTGAAGAGATAAAGCTGGAAGAAGAAAAAGCTAATTTACAAAATACTAATTTAAAAAAAGCAATAAATGAAAAAAATATTACTATTAATCATAGCTCTAAGCTTGGCAAGTTGTTTGCCAAAAAAAGAAGTGATAAAGATTAAATCAGATTATTGCGAACTATACAGACCTTCAAGCGATAAAGTTAGTAATAAAATAAAATTAACAGCAGAAAGAAGGCAGGCACAAATAGACACTAAAAGGCAAGCAGGCATAGCATTATCAGGAGAAGATGAATTGATTTTATATTTAAGCGATAATGTTTTAATGAATGATGCAATTCATTATTGCAAGTGTGATAATAACTACACAAGCGAAGAAGAAATAAAAGAGTGTATCAATAATTTTTATGATTAATTATGTTTCTTAAATTCTTTAAATTTCTTTTTAGTGGCAAAAAGCAAAAAGAAAAAACTATTGATAGCTCAATTCAGCCTCATCTTAATATACAATTAATTGATCTTACAAGACCTAATTTCAAAGCTATTGAGTTTTGGAAATCAACAGTAGCAGAAAGAAACAATATAGATAACACGCCAGATCAGCAATATATTTTATCTAATCTCATGCAAACAGCGGATCAGATGCAAATTTTACATAGTTATTTACAATCAGTATATGCTTCAAACAATGTTGTAATTGATATTACAAGCGGTTATAGATGCGAAAAATTAAATGTTTTAGTAAAAGGCTCTCCTACTAGTAGGCATAAATCAGGTTTAGCAGTTGATATAAAAGTTAGAGTTAATAAAAAAATATTGCCTTTAAAGGTTGTAATGAATCATATTATTGATGCAGAAATTAATTTCGATCAAATTTTAATAGAAAATGCTTTAAATATAATACATATTGGATTTGCCATTAATCCATTAAAAGCACGCAAGCAAGTAAAATATGCTTGGATTGATAAAAATAATAATTGGAAAACTAAAAAATTATGAAAAAAATATTACTAATAATTCTATTTGCTCTATCTATTAAATCAGCTCACGCATATCAAGAAAGCTATTATCAAGATATTTATTGCGATCTTGTGGAAGGAGAAAAAGAGGTTATTTTAGATGATAAAACAAGAGTTGATTGCTTAACTAAAGAGTACGCAATAGAATTAGATTTTACTCATAAAGCTTATGAGTGCGGTTTTCAAGCTTTACATTATGCTTACAAGACAAATAGAAAGCCTTTGTGTGTTCTAATTGGAAATAAAAAAGATTATGATAAAAACGCAAAAAGATTAAAAGATGTTGCAAAATATTATATACTTCCTTTAGAAGTAAATTGGATTGAAAAGTAATTTAATATTTATAATATGACTCTCTTAAAATTAAAAAACAAATGGCGTAAATTGGGATTAGATAAAAACTGGGTTTATTTTGCTCCCTTAGTTATTATTTTAACATTATATATTTTTTTCTAAATGGTGGATATAGTATCGGATATTGTAAAAGATGTTGCAAGAAATATAGTACAAGATTTAGAGTCTGCAATTCAACCAATAGGCGAGCAATGGGCTTGGTATGAGGCAAGCGATATTAATAATTTTAATATTGCTAGCGGTGATTCTATTAATCAATGGAATGATATATCTGGTAATAATAGGCACGCAGTAGTTGATGCTTTTAATGCACTTTTAGGTATTTATCCAAAAATTAATATTAACACACAAAACAATCTTAATGTTTTAAGCTTTGCCAATACCTTTGGTAGCTTTTTAATCCTTGCTGCTGGTCAAGGTATTAATTATAGTACTACTAATTTTACAATCTCTTTAGTCTTAAAAGTAAATGATGGTGCTGATTCAAGTATTTTAAATCAAGATTACTCTAGTAATGTATTATTGGCTTATGATAACGAAACAAAAAGCATAAAATCTAATTTAGGCGGTTCAAATCAAATAGAAACTATTAATAAAACAGCCTTTCAATTAATTACCCTTACTAACGATAATGGAACAATAAAACTTTATCAAAACGGACAATTAAAAAGCTCACAAAGCGTTACCCTTGCTAATGAAAGTAGCTATTTTAAAATAGGATCGGGAGTACAAACATCAACCCCTACATTACAGGGCGATATAGCTGAAATAATAATTTACGATAGATTGCTTACGGATCTAGAACTTGAAAACAACAGAGCATATTTTCAAGGTAAGTGGCAATTAGATTTTAGCCAGCTTGTGGCTTGGGCTTCGTACGATGCAAGCAATACAAATAATTTTGTTTTATCTGGTAATACTGCGACTTCTTGGCTGGATTCATCAGGCAATAATAGAAATGCAACAGCAACAGGAACTCCAACAGTAAATTTAAATACTCTCAATAGTCTTAATGTAGTAAATCTTAATGGTTCAAGCTATTTTGATATTAATGATTCTTTTGATACTAGCACGACTGATTTTACAATATCTGTAATTGCTAGAGTGGCTAATAGCCAATTACAAAAAATATTTAATCAAGCGGGAGAAGCAAATACTTTTTTAACTTGGAACTCATCAAGTAATAGTTTGGAATTAGATTTTGGCGGAGTAAATCAAGCAATCTTAAATAGTGCTTATTTCCAATTAATTACCATTACAAAGGCAACTTCTAATAATGAAATAAAAGTTTATTTAGATGGTATTTTGCAAGCTACTTATACAGGAGCGGCGGTTAGTGAAACTGGCAATTTCTTAATTGGACAAAGCTTACTAGGCGATATTGCAGGAGTTTTTGTTTATGATAAAGTTTTAGATTTTTTTGAACGATACGAGCATTTCCAAACTTTAAAAGATAAATGGAATTTGTGGACTTCAAAAGATTTTAATAATATTTATGTTTTTTATGATGCTTCATATAAAGGTAGTATAGTAGAAAGTGCAGGCTTAGTAAGTAATTTTGGCGATTTAACCCCAAACAATAAAGATTTAATACAAAATACAGGCTCTAGGCAGCCTACTCTTAGTACAAGAAATAATTTAGATGTTCTCAGTTTTGATGGTATTAGTAATTGGTTGTCAGCATCAAGTATTAGTTATAATAGTATTTTAAATTTTGTTGTGGTTGGTAAAGTTAGTAATTCTACTGGATTTGCTGATGCTTTTTATGCGGTAAATTCTAGCAGTACTGATTTTCAAGTGCAAGCACAAACAGCTGGCGAGTTTAGGCACGTTATAAATTGTACTGTATCAAGTGCTGTTACTCCTCCAGGCAATTATTTTAACGATTACTATATTTTTGAAAGTCGCTTTAATCTTAATGATAATTCAGCTAAAGTATATGTTAATGGAGTTTTGCAAGCCAGCGTAAATGATTTTTCTGGCTTTACTGATCCAAGTGGAGATCTTTTAATTGCTATCAATAGAGGATTTGGGCGTTATATAGAATGCGAGGTTGCGGAGATAGCAATATATAATGAAGAACTGGCAGGCGATAAATACACAAAATTTATTAACTTTATAAAGGAGAAATGGAATATAACAACTTAAATTTTTATATCTTCCAAAATCAAGAGGAGGCAGAAAAAGAAGCTGCTATTGATTTTATGATATTTATGGAAGATAAAGCTAAGCCTGCTTATATTGCAGAGATGGCAGGCTTAACTAAATACTCTATTCTAAAAGAGGAATATCAAAAATATAAAAGCAATCTAATTACTAAAGAGGATTTTATTTCTATTTTTAATTCTTTAGATATTGTAGGAAATTGGGACAATGTAAGATTAATTGATAATCCTAATCATCAATATTATAATTATTATTGCTATTCAGTTTTGAACCCCCCTAGAGATAATTTGACTTATATTCAAGTTAATAATTTAGAAGAATTATTTATTGTAAAAGATGAGCCGCAGGGGTTCTAACGCTCATTTCTATTGCTCTTGGACTCTCCGCACTATTACTAGGTCTTTCTTGCTCCCTATCAATTACTAAAGATACTATCGGCTGTTCGTAAGTATTAGCTGCGGATTGATTATTAATTGAGTTTCTTTGTCTTGTAAGATAACATAAACTAGCACAAGCACAAGAAATTAACAGGGTAGCAAATGCAGAAATAAAACCTTTTTCTTGTAAAGAAAGATCGTGACTTTCATTACTAATTGTTTCGTTCATTATAATTTTTTATTTATATTAATATTAAGCTATAAATTACACAATTTACAGCTAATAATAGTATATCAAAATTTATAATGAATATCAAGTAAAAAGACCTTCTTTTTTTAATTTAACTAAAAATTGCCTTGCTTTCTTATCTGCTGATTTTTTCAAGGCTTCCCAATCGTCATTACTCATAGATTGCTTATGTTCTATTTCTAAGAATATATCAAATATATCTGTTATATATTCAGGCATATTATAACCGTCATCTATAATTGATTGTAGCAATCCGTGCCAAGCTAAAATAAACTTATGGCTACTTTTCTTTTCTCCTATTAGTTCTTTTATATCAACCCTAGAATTAAGTTTAGCTATAATGTTTTGCCATTGCTCGTAAGTCTTATTAGAATAAGTCTTAATAAGATGTTTTATAGCATCTTCAATAGTAATTGCTAGTTGCTTATTATATTTCTCTTCTCCTTCAATGGCGTAATTTGCTACTAAAAATAGATGAGACAAGATAAAGATTTCCTCTTTGAGTTGTGAAGCTTTTTTATATGTCATTGCCTAATATAAAATTTTGTATTCTATCCAGTAAAATATGCTTTTCAAAGAAAATAGGATTGTTAGTTGTGTATGCTTCATATCCCATTAGATTTAATATTTGCTGCATTTCAAGTTGCTCTTCTGTTATCTTGTAGCTGCTAAGTCTTTTAAACTCAACAAAGAATGTTTTTTGCTGTGAATTGTCTAATCTAGTCGCTAATATCATAACATCAGGAAAGCCCTTTACAGTACCCTCTGCTTTCTTTTTTATTTTATATCTTATGCCAGATTTACTGCCATTATCTATTTGAACAAATAAAGCTAAATCTCTTTTATATTTCATTTTTAATTGGAAAGCAAAAGCATCAAACAATCTCTTGCAATATATTTGTAAATCGCTTTCATTAATATCTAAAAAAGGCAATAACTTATCATCTTTTTTAGCTTCTTTTCTACTTAAGAGGTTTAAAATTTTCTTTGCTATCATTGATTGTTTTTTTTAAGCATTTTCTAATTTAGTTTTTATATATCTATACATAGAAAAATATTTTTCTAATCTATCAAAATCCTTTCTTTCTAAATTAGGTTGTCTTGAAATTTTACTATTATGCTCTAAATCGGCTAACTTAACTAGCATAGCATCTTTATTTGAGCAAATAGCATATAAATATTCTTGATTTGTTTGACCTTCTACTTTAGATAAAAGATCAACCGCCCTTAAAACTCTTGAAGGGAAGCCAAAATTTTTTAAGTCTACTAAAGTAAAATCAGAATCTTCTATTGTGTCGTGTAAAACTGCTATGGTTTTTAAATATTCGCAATCTGTTTTTAAAAGATTCATTACCTCTAAACAATGTAAAATATAACTTTTTCCGCCTTTATCAAATTGGTTATAATGAGCATCACAGGCTAAGTGTATTGCTCTATTTAACATATCTTGCATATTATTTATCAGATTTACTCTCTAAAATTTGCCTTTCGTTTTCTAAATCTCTATTAAGAGCTTTATCATCTGTGTATTTTTCACCAAAACTTGCAAACCGAGCAAGAGATTTAAAAGAACAATATTGCGCGAAAGCAATGCAAGAAGGCAAAGAAGGTTTTGCAATGTATCTTAGTTGCCAACCTTTACGAGCTTTTAATTTATTAATATTAATTTCTTGGATTTCCTCAAATGAAGTTCCTAGTTCATCACAAGCCATAGCAATAAACCGACATAAATCGCCTAGCTCCTCAATTAAATTAACTTTGTCTAATTCTTTACCATAGACTATATGCTTTTTTAATTGGTCGCAAAACTCATTAGCTTCTGTTGATAAGCCTAATCCTGCGCGAGTTAATCTTGCTATTGATGGACTAAACCTACTTGCAACTTGTTCGTAAGATTTGTGGTCGGTTCTTAAAGCTAATTTACTATAATTTTTCATTTGTTTTATTTGTTTAAATTATGTTAGTTAAACAGCCCCCTACGAGAATTTACCACTAACCGCTATTGCCGTTAGTTTACCTGCTTTCACTTAGAACTTTACAGGGACACCGAAGTTATCATTTCATTATTCTCAAGCTATCACGACTAGCTTAAAGCCAACCGCTGTTTAATGCCCACCCCAAATTCAAATACTTTTGATGCTGTCTTAGTAACAAGTTTTTTTGTTTAAATATTAAAATATTGTTGTTATTACTGCACCAACAACAAAAACTCCAAGATATATAAAGGCAAAGGTTGTCATTTTATTAAAAATCGTCTTTATAAGTTATAAGTGCATTTACGCAAATCATAATAATAAATATGATTATTACATAGAATAGCCTTGTTTCTTGCTTCCAGTCTTGAAAATCAACTGGAATTTGCCAACAGGTAAAGCTAGTAATTAAGTAAATAATTATTATTGCTAATAAATTAAAAAGGAATCTCGTCATCAACTATTTGCTCTTGATTTATAGTATTAGAATTATTGTTATCACTATTTAATATAGCTTTATTAATTACTAGTTTTAAATATTTCTTTTCTTCTCCGTTCTCATCTGCAAAACTATCTACCATAATATTAAATTCAGCATCAAATAGCTTATTATTACTAGTTAATAAACAATTTATCGTTCCTTGATCTATTTTAGATTTAAAAGCTATAAATGGTAATGTTTTGCTAATATATTTATCATCTTTCTTGGTTGATATATCAACTTTTCCAGTAATTATTTTTTCTCTATCTTGTACTTCGTAAGAGTCTATAAATTTTTTTGATTGGTTATCCCAAATCTTTTTTATTCTTATTTTCTGCATATTAATTTTATTGTTGTTTTTTGGTGCGAGGGCAGAAACTACAATGAATAAAAACTACCCTCGCATATATAAATTATAATAATTTACTTGAAAAAGTCAATCATTTCTTTTGTTTCTCTTGTAATATCCAAACTATATCCCTTACTAACTTTTGCCCAGTTTTCAATTCTTTTCAATACATTTACCATTTCATCTTTTGATATATCTTTGAAACTTTTAAAAATGGTTATATCCCCTTTTTTGCTTGGTATTGTGTCATAGTAACCGCCTACATATTTAAGTATTGCCTTAAATTCATTTTTAGTAAATTCAATTTCTCCTGCTTCTTTTCTTTCTTTGTTGTATTGCGGCAATAATTGATTAATTGCTTCATAGA
>Ga0208898_1000505_pt1 | contig 30455 bp, 44 predicted proteins | sample VirMetDEL_Mar_4_FD_184513 | JGI IMG/M metagenome (GOLD analysis project Ga0208898, IMG submission 184513) | Aqueous microbial communities from the Delaware River and Bay under freshwater to marine salinity gradient to study organic matter... | ecosystem: Environmental > Aquatic > Marine >...
TTTAGAGAAGAGTGAGTCTAAGGATCTTCAAGAAATTATTAGTGGATTAGATCTAAGTGTTTTTTCTAACTTTGAAAAACAATTTACTTATTTAAATAGAGATCAAGTTAAAGGAGTTGGAGGGTTAGCGCAAGAAGGAAATACTTTAGTGTTTAATGAGCCCGAAAAAGTTAAAAGAGAAAAACTTCCTAACTACGTTTATAGAAATGGTAATATGTATAAGTTAGTTAATTTACCTGATTTAGTTCCTTATTATGAAGCAGATGGTGTAATAGATAATAATAATTATGTATTTAAAGGCCAAGCTCCTGCAAAGAAAAGGATAACATTAAATAATTCAGAGATTATTGAGTTAATAAATAGCACTCCAGAAAATATTTCTAGTAAAATATCTATAGAAAACTTAGCAACAGGTGACTATGCTGTATACTCTAGAGATAATAGTGTAGATACTAGCTATGTAGTTTCTGTAAAAGATGAGGGAGGAACAAGTATTATAACAGGGTTGAAACAGTTATATAGACAATCTATAACTTCTAAATCTAAACCTATTAGCGAAGTAAAACTAAAGAAAACTTTAGATGTTCTTAAAAAGAACACAGGTATGGACTATACTACCGATCCTACAGAGTTTAAGAAAGCTTTATCTGAAGCAGGTCATACAGGAGAATATCCTGCAGGATTTGTCTATAAAGGTAAAGTATATATAAATACTACTGGAGAAGGTAACATGTATGGAGCTGATACTGCTTTACATGAGTACGCTCACTTATATATAGATCATATTAGAAAAACTAATCCTACTTTGTATAATAGAATATTGACTTTAGCTGCTGAGAATAAATTTTATGATGCAGTTAAAGAACAATACCCTAATTTATCAGGAAATGATTTACTTGAAGAAGTAGCTGTAACATTTATAGGTACTCAAGGGCAAAGAGATAGAACTATATTAGGAGCTATTAAAAGAGTATTAAGAAGTTTAGGAATTGAATCTTTCACTACTTTGGAAGACTTAGCTAATGATTTATTAACTAAAAATCTAGAGTTAGAAAATGTTGAATTAGAATCCGTTATGTCTGATATAAATAAACTTAGAGAGCAGATGATATCTAGCGGACAAATAAAAATAGAATACAATGAGTTGTGTAAATAAAATAGAAGTACAACATCAGGAAGTATTCGATAAATTAAGAGAGTTAGTATACGGGCATCAAGAAGATGCCCTAGCTCTCTATTTAAATTTATTGAATAAAGGAGTAGACTTAGCTAATCATACTGTTACTAGAAAAGATTTAGAATACGTAGATGGTAAAACTTTTAACTTTCAAGTTAGATATTCTTTAGAATCTGTAGATAATGGAGTATCTTTGGATAGCTCAGAAGAATTTTATAGAGATGCAAATAATGTAGAGTATAAAAGAACTTCTAATGTAACTGATGAAATAGCTGGGATAGAAATAATTAGCCCCGAAGAAAAGGCTAAACAAGATATGTTAGAACAGAATCAGATATCTGTACTAGGCCCTGATACTACTTATACTGTAACTACTTCTGGTCCTACTTTCGGAAGTAAAGAGAAAAAAGTAGAAGAACTTACTTATGATGAATATGTAGCATTAATTAAAGAGCGAAGAGATAAACCTAGAAGAGAAGGTAAAGTAAAGCATAAAATCTTAGAAATGCTTTTAACAGGTAGTGCTGTAGCTAAGCAAGAACTAGACTTAATGTTAAAACTTTTTAATGTATCTAAAAATAAAGCTAGTAAATGGACTAAAACATTAAAAGCTAAAGTATTACCTTATTTTCAAGATATAGCTAAAGAAGATATTCATTCTGAAGTAGTATTAAGTGTACCTGAAGCTAAGATAGCTGGTACTGCTGATATAGTGACTCATCATGGTGATGGAATATATTCTATTTATGATTTAAAAACAGGTAAATTAATGGAAGGAGGGAAACTTATGAAGTTTGCTGATTTAGATAAATTACCTTTTTTATCTAATAGTAAGAATAGAAATATTCTATCTATTGTAATGTACGCTATGATGATAAAATATAACAAACCTGAAGCTAGGTTTAAAGAGTTAGTTATATTCAATGAAGAAGGAGAAGCTATTCCTATTTACCCTGGAATGGCATTAGCTGTGTTAGAGAATTACTTTAAGAAAACTAATATAAAATTCTACGAAAATAACAAACATTTATTTGACCCTGCTAATTATACAGCTGAACCTGAGGCTTTGTCAGAATTAAAGAAAAACGAGAATTATAAAAATGAATTAGCTACTGATCTATACACTTCTATGATTAATCATAGAGAAGGTAAAACCCCTCCAAAAGGACAAAGAACTTTTTACCAAAATTTAAAATTAAAATTAATAGATTTAACTGGAGCAGATTATCTAAATAAAGGTCATAAAATATATGTAGATTTAGTAGGAAGATTATTTAATAATGTCTATGACGTAAAAGATCCTGTATTAAAAAGTTTATCTAAATTATTTTTAAAAGGAGATCACGCTCAAAGAACAGAGCTAAATAAAATTAATACTACATATAATAGACTTATGAAGCCTATCGAGAAAAAGATAGCTCAACAAAGAAAGAAAAGATACGGTCAACCAGATTATGCAGAAGAGTGGGCATTTGCATGGGACGGAGGAAAAATGATGACATGGAAAGCTGAAAGTTGGAACTCTTTATCTGAAGACGAAAAAGCTTTTATGGATTTTCATAGATGGACTATTAGATTTTCTTTATTTTCTACTATGCACCCTTCTCAAGGTATAGGATTTATTAAAGAAGAATTAAAACAAAGAAATGATTTAAGTGAAGCTGATATTAAATATTTAGAAGACCAGATAGAAGAACTTAGTAATATGAAAAATATTGATAAGTTTAAATTAGAAAAAAGAAGTATTAAATATTTCGAAGGATGGTCACCTAGAGTTTTAAAAACATCTGAAGAAAGTGATCAATCTGTATCTAAATACACTAAAGAATGGGTTTCTTCTAAATTTGAATTGACTGATTATGATATAGCTAAAGCTTTAGAAAATGATAGTGTTCATGCTTTGCCTTTAAGGAATACAGGAGGAAAAGATAGTATCTCAGGTCAAGTAGAAGGAAAGTTTACTTTTAATGCCGAATTAGTTTTTAAATCTTTTGTATCCTCTGCTGTAAGGAAAAAACATCTAGACGAAGCTATGGTTTACGCTGAAGGGTTGAGATCTTATCTTACAGATGTTTATGAGTATAAAACAGATAAAGCTACATATGAAGCTAGAAAATGGATAGAAAGTATTACTAAAGCTGTCCTTCTTCAAGAAGTAGAAAGTCAAGGTAAAGAGCAGGTAAAAATAAAAGGTAAATCTTATTCTACTAGAAAATCTGTAATGTCTGTTAGAAATGCTTTGTCTCTTTTCTCAATGGGTATTAATATTAGCGGTATGGTAGCTAGTTCCATAGGTATTACTTTAATGAATATTAACAATGCTATTTCAGGAAGTGTGTCTAAAATGTTCGGTTTAAAGAATGTTGATATGGATGCCAGAAGTTTTGTTGAAGGAGTTATGGAATTAGATACTTTTAAAAGTAAAGAATCTAGGGAAAAAAGTAAACTCTATCAATTATCTAAAATGACTGGTTATAGTGTAGATTCATATAACTATGATAAATTTAACACTAAAGTTTTAAAAACCACTAGAGGAAAGTATCTACCTAAATGGTTAAACTACGATACACTCTTTTTTGGATATCGAATGGGAGATAGATTCAATTATAATGTTAATTTAGTTGCTCAGTTAAAATCTATGAAAGTAGGTGATAAATCTATGTGGGATTGCTATGAAATGATAGATGGTGAACTTACTTATACAGGACCTTTAAGAGGTGTGGATAAAGATGGTAACGAAATTAGAGGTTTAACTGCTTTAGAAATAGCTGCTTTAAAGCATAAGTCAGAAAGACTGTTCGGATCTTATCGTAGTGAGGAAAGAATGGTAGCTCAAAATGGAGCTATTACAGGAGCTTTTATGCAGTTCAAAGGTTATATACCTTCTATGATTAAAAGAGCTTGGACTAAATCTAACAAATCAATAGGATTAGTAGAGTTAATGAATACAGGAGAGTATATGGTAGTTGACCCTAAAAGTGAAGACTATAAGAAGAGGTTTAAAAAAGATAGTGAAGAATATAAAAAATATGAAAGAGAAGGGGTAATGATTGCTCCTATTCTATCTGAGGTAGAAGGTATAGAAGAAGGTTATATACAATCTATTATGGCAGGGGCTAGGTATGCTTATTATGCTATATTTCATCCTAATGATGCAGATAGGGAATATTATAATTTATCTGATTATCAAAAGAAGAATATTATTTATTCTACTAGTATGTTAGTTGATTTTATATTAGTACATTATCTTTACCAATTCTTATTAGGATTAGCTGGATGGGAAGATGAAGACGAAGAGGATACAGAAATAGTTCAAGGGATTTTAAGATCTAAAAATGAATTATTAGGCCCTTTTCAATTTATCTTTGATAGAAGAGCAGCTGATAATCTTACTGGAGTTCCTATGTTAAGTAAATCAACTAGAATGCTAGGAGGTATATGGAAAATGGGAAAAGATTTAGCTACTAATGAAAGAGTAGAATCTGGTAAATATGCTGGAGAAATACATGGCTGGAGAGATGTAGTAGCTACTACTCCTTTACAATGGTTTATGGAAGTATACGATATAACAGGAGATGTAGACACATTTACTGATACTGAGATACAAAAAAGTGTTTTAGAAGTATTAGGATTAGAGGAATAAGGGGTAAAAAAAAATGCCTCCCACACTATATAGTGCAGAAGGCATAGAGCTCTTACACATTAATTTGTGTAAGGGCTTTTTTATTTAAAAATTTCCTGAAAGAATTTTTAAAGATTTTTCTTTAATTAAATTTTGCAATAACATTTCTTGTCTAATTCTTAATTCCTTAATTTTATCTAAAGATTTCGATAATCTTTTCTTCTCTTTTGAGAGAAGATAATAATACATTAATTCATTCTTTTTAATTTCGCATTCGTGATCAGAATTAGAAACCATATTAACTATTGATTTCTGATTAGTAATTATTGCGTCATACTTTTTAGATTCTAAAACTCTTTTCAAAGCAATATTATCAGTTTTTTGTTTAATGCTTTCAAACTTAGTAATTATATTACTAAAGTTATCTAAAGTATCTATACTATACTCTACAGAGTAGATAGTGCTATCTATCTCATTTAAAATATGTTCTACATAATTTCTATCTTCTTTGTATTCACTATAATAATTATAGCTTAACCCCAAACAAGTAGCTAATAAAGTTCCTACTACTAGGACTACCATTTCTATATTCTTTTTCATAATTTATTTTTTATAGTCTTCAAGTTTTACTCTTTTAGATGAAGTTTCATATTCATGAAGCTTATCGTATAGTACTTGATCAATAACTAACTTTGTAGAAGTGTTTACATAGTAATCTTTATAAGAGTTTGCATCTTTAAAGTTAACTACTAATGGTTCAATTTTATCTAAAGATATTTTAGGGAAATGTTCATACATTCGATCGTAAAACATGTGCTTATAAATAGTTCCTACACACATATATTTAACATAATGACTAGCATCTAAACTACTTAATTCGTTAAGAAGATTTCCAAATCTGCTATACTCTGTAAAATTAGATACAAACTTCCAATCCACTATTAAATAGTTTACAGTACCATCTTCCATCTTTTTATAAAAGATTGTATCCGTTCTACCATTTAACCCAAAAGCAGATATAGGATCCTCCACAGAGAAAGGTTTCCATCCATCTTCTTTAAATTTATTAAGTCTAGTTAAAATAATACCTTCAAACTCATTAACATACTTATCTCTTTTATAGTATGTCCCTTTAAGAATACCTTCTATAAAGTTATGTAAAGAGTTACCTCTTTTAATTTTGTCACCCCATTCTCTTTTAATTTCTTCTACAGGGATTCCTCTTTTATTTGCTACTTTTTCAGCTATCTTATCGAAGTCTACTTTTTCGACAAAGTTATCGTTAAACCATTTGTTGACTCCTGTAACGACTAATCCTGTTTCAGAATTATAGAAAGTTTTTTTATCATCACTCCAAGTGACGTTTGACCAATACATCATTATTTATAGTTTTTATTGTTATTATATTATATGATATTTCTGCATATATTTTATCAGTATCTGACAAATTATATGATAATTTTATAATGTTACCTTTTATATTAATTTCTGGTTTCCCAGCTCTATTATAAGTATAAAGTAAATAGTGGAATAATTTTTTATGTTCATTTTCTACTCTAAGAACACTACTGTCATTGAAACAATCAGACAAAGTTTTATGCACAGGAGAAGAGTATAAAGAATTGTTCTCAGCTTTGAACATATTTTTTATATAATTAGTCTCTTTAAAATTTAATCTATAGTAGTTAAGAAAAATTAAAATCTTTTTACTACCACATTCCTTATATTTTATTGTAGGAAAATCTCTATTAAGATGTATACCTGTGAGATAATGTATCTCACAAGGTATATCTTCTAATAATTTATTACTTAATTTCTCATATCTGTATCCATTTGATAAGATAATAGAATTATATTTTTTTGTTTTAGAAATTTCTATAATATCATTTTCTTTAATAGAATTACTTAATATGAGTAAGTCCATATGAAATTTCTTTTTGAAGGTTTACTCCAATATTCCTCAGCTTCTTCTGGGATATCTAAATTATATCTTTTTCTAGCTGCTTCAAGACCTTGTCTCTGCTTCTTAGCTATACTTTTAACATAATTATAATCAGACTTATTTAAATGAGTATCTAAAAAGTCATGAGGTATTTGACTAAATTTACCTTGAATTACTAAATCATAGTAGCTATGCCATCCTTCTGGGATGTTAAATACTATGCAACAATATTTACCATCTTTTTTGAAATATATAGTAGATATACTGACTTTCTTTTCTAATTCTTTTCTAACCCATTCTAAATTAAAATTCTTATTTTTAAACACAGCTATTAACTGTCTGTTATCTACTGTATTTAAAGGCATTTCTAAATCTCCATAGAAAAAGTTTACAAAACCATTTCTAACTAAACCTCCAAAGTTTAATCCTTCTACAAACTTAGTAAACCACAGTAACGCATCATTGTTACAGTGAGTACCCTCCCACACTTTTAAACTCATCTATATATACTATTTTATTTATATGATCATATTTTTCAATAACCTGATTAGGTATTTGTAAATGTACCATCTTTAGCATAGTATTGAAGAAATCTACATTTTCTTGTAAACTTCCTTTACCTTTCTCTATGTAAGTATCTAACACAGTTCCTAAAGATATTCCTTTTTCTTGTAATATCTTCTCTGCTGTTTTTATTCCTACTCTATGGAGACCTGGAATATCATCTGTACTATCTCCCATAAGAACCTGTTTACATAAATTATATAAAGCTTCTTCTTCTGAGACTTCATACACATGTTCACTAAAATTCATATGAGTTCCTGGTATCTGATTTAAATCTTTATCATCACTAATAATAATATAATCATCAAATATAGAAGCATAAGCAGCTATTAGATCATCTGCTTCATAGCCTGGGACTTTAAAAGCTATAGGAGAAAATAAAGTAGAAATATAAGATTTCCATTTTACATATTGAGGAACACTGTCCATGTCCTTATATTTATTTTCTCTTGATTTCTTATAAGAAGGAAATATTTCTTTCCTAATTAAATGCTTATGAGTAGTTAATAATAATGCTCTATCTGTTCCTGCTTTCTCCATTACAGAAGTTAGATAATTAATTGAATTACTTTCTACTAATTGAGAATTATTTATCTCATTACTAAAATAAGCTGCTCGATATGTGAACATATCAAAATCAATCAGTGCTATCTTGCTCATATATTTTATTTATTATTTTAAAAAATTGATCGTAGCTCATCACTACATATTTACCTTTTTCCCTAAAAGTACCACCAGGAGTTTTCCTAGTTCTCTTTATAACAGCAAAATTATACTTCTCTTCTTTAGGCATATGCTCTAAGATTTCAAGTATATCAGGTTTTTTATTTAACGTTTTAATTTGGATATTAAAGGGTAGACCAAAAATGTCTACCCCTTGATCATCTAAATATTTAGATGCATATCTACTCGACATACAATCTTTAAATTTAGTCTTTTCTTTAATATCGTTTATGACTTTTCTTTCAAAGTCGTGACCTCTTCTTCTATTTGACATATAATTCTATTTTCTTTAACCCCTTCAGGGTCTTCAATGTAACTTTTCTCTTTTCTTAGTTTAAAATAATTTTTCATTACAGTTGCAACGTATTTATCTGGTATAATATCAAATACTTCATTAAGAGTAACTTTTAAATATTTGTTACTTATTAACTTAACTCTATTAACTGAAGCATATTCAATTAAGCTATATTGTAATAAACAAATAGCCATTATTTTCTCAGGACTATCCGTCATAGGACTAATTCTAATCTCTAGTGTTCTACTAGGGTTAAAGAAATAATTCATTAAATTATTCCATTTGTATCTGGAATTATGATTCCATTTCCTAGTGCCATTAGGATGACTAATAGTTCCTTTAATAGTGTTACCTATATTGTAAGAAGGGGATAAATCATATCCTTCACTATATAATTTAAATAAATTATTAGTTAACGGTTTTAGCCTAAGATTATAAATTCCTTTATTATTAGATTTATATAAATTAGGATTATATAAATTTAAGTCAGGAAGTTTTTGGCAATAATTCTTGTTAAGCCCTACTTCTGTAGGATCTGTTTTATAGTAAGGAAAACATTTGAATAATTCATTTTGTACTTTTAAGCAGAGATTATAAAAAGCTATAATAAAATCATTCTCTAAAGGATACCCTCCGAAGTGAGCATGAAGAGAAGCTTTATTATCAAACTTTATATTAGAGAGGGATTTTCTATAACCTTCCATAACTTTAATAATTTCTGCTTGACCTTTAATAACTAAAGTAGCTGCCTCTAAAGGAGTATAATCATAATCAGGATTAATCTTATCTGATCTTCTTAGAGAGCCATCAGTTAACGGTAAGGACTTCATATTAGTTAAATCATTATACGAAAATATACCAGAACTAGTTTCAATCTCTAATCCTAAAGTATATTTACTTCCTATAAGACGGGCACCTTTTCTAATAAAATTATTAGTAGCAGGAGTTTTAACTAACTTAAAAGAATTCTCAATCTCTTTTTTAATACTTGGAGAATACTCACTAATATTATAAGGAAATTTATTAAAATAAATTCCCCAATAATTAACTGCAGGTTCTCTCTCTAATAGAGACATATAACTTTTTAAGTAAAATATATTATTTTTGAAAGTTAAAAAAGAAGGTATCTCTTCTCCTTCTTCTATATAGAGTAGAAAATCATCATAAATATCTGAATTATGAAAACTAATAATATCAGATATAATGTTTGCATGTAAAAACTCTCTAGCTTCTTTTAGAGAAGGAAAAGAGTTTATAAATTCAATACATTTATTATCTAAACTATTAGGATTTTTAATCTCTTCTCCTTTAAATATTTTAGTAATATTACTTTTAATTTTAAAAGTCTCTGAGCCGTTATAACCTAATTTTAAATGATAAACATTTTTATAAGTATCTATAAAGACAGGAATAATTTTCTTATCTTTAATCATAATCCCGTTAGGGTAATAGCCATTATCTTTCTGAATATAAACATTCTTACCAGGGTTAAATAAAGCGAATTTCTTAGGGATATAACTCCCATTAGAGAGTTGTACTACTTCACTTGAGTGGTAAATATCTCCGTTAAACACTATGTAACCTTTGATTTTATTTCTCGGTGCTCTCATTGCCTAAAAATATTTTATGAAGTTTGATTTTAGTATCCTTTATAGATATACTAGAATCTAATGATTTCATTTTTTCTGCTATCTTAGATTTTAAATCAGATAAAGAGTATTTTCCATATAATATGTTATCTAAACCTGCTACGTTAATAGGAGAAATTAATTCTTCATAATTTCTCATACTAAATACACCGTTAAATATTCCTCTCAAGAAAGTGGCTAAGCAATAATTATAATAATTGTTAGTAAGACTCCTGTTCTGGTAATTATAATTAATGTTAGTATAAGGAAATATTTCTATATAGTTTTTAAAATGACTACTTAATAACATACCTTTATAGTAAGTATCTGACACAGTAAAGTTAACTCTATTATTATCAATGATTACTCCGTAAAAAGTAGGACATTTCAAATAAGTAGATAACTCTAATGCTGTAATAACTTGAGTAGATTTATTATTATTTACTAAGTATTCTAATTTTAAGAAGCTTTCTTTATCTTTACATAGAAGACCCTTCCAGAAGTACTCTTCTACTAGCTCTTTCTTGAATTTAAAACTAAGTACATTACTTGTAACATTACTTACTAGATAAGGAATATTTAAATAATTGTCTGCTATAGGAGGGAAGTTATCATAATCAGCTAAAGAAGAGTAAACAGGAAATTGAGAATGCATCAAACCTCCATTATTGTAATATAGACCTGCAAACAAATTAATTTTAGAATCTCTTAAATTACTTTTAAATTCTGTCATATAAACAGCTTCAACAGGTAATCTAGAAATAATATCATTATAGTTATCAGGATAATTAATACAAAAGGGAATAGCTTCAAAAAGTCCTCCTAAGTCTTGGCTTTTTAAATATGCATTATGATCTAAAGGTTGTACTTTTTTAGGTAAGGAAGGTTTATTCTGAGTAGGTCTTCTCATTCCTTGATAAGGGTTATATCTATTCTGGCTGCCATATCCACCATATCCACCATAACCTCCATAACTTCCATGATGATAGCTCTCTTTTTGATGAGCTTTACTTCTGTCTAATTTTACAATCTCTTCTAACTCTAAATTTTCCAAATTAACACTAAATAAAGTATTAGCTGGTAAACTAAGTATAGAATCTAAATCAGGATCTAGATCAGTGTTAAATAATGCTTCTATAGTAGAAGCAAACTCTATCCTATCTTTTTTTGTAACATAATAAAGTGGCCTTTCTTCAGACAAAAGTTTATCGTCTTGATAATCTGGAGATTGCCCTCTCCACATATAAACTTTCTTTGTAGCAGTATTATACCACACTAAAGAAGCAGCACCTATATAATTAGCTAACCAATCATATTTCTCTTCTTGGAAAAGGAGAGCTGCTAAATAAGAATCAGATAATTTGGGATCTGGATTTTTTCCAGTTTGTTTAAAATAAATATCTTCCATGTTATGGATAGTACCATTATGCATTAAAGAGATATGATCTTCATCATTAAAAGGTACTATTAAAGGTTGAGTGTTTTCTCTGTTATTCGTTCCACCTGCAAAAGTAGAAGCTGCTCTATCATGAACAAACATAATCCTAGGATCAGAAAGAGAGTTAACACATTTACCTAACATTTGTAATGCTTCATCATTTTCAGAACTCTTTTTAGGTTCTTTATTTTCAGATCCGCATTTATAATAATTAATAACATTTTCAGAAGTATCAATGACAGAACAGCCATGTGCTGTTCTGCCTCTCTCTGCCATATTAATCCATAATAAATAACCTTTATAAATATCTAATTCGTTTAAATTAGCATTTTTTATTATACCTGCGATGCCGCACATATTATTATTTTTTCCAGTTCTCTTTTGTATTTATTATAAACTATTTCTCCTTCAATAGAAGGAGAAGTATTAACCTCTAATACACTAAATAATTTACCAGAGTTATTTACTTTGACATCGAATCTTCCTATATCTAACCCAGTTTTATCCATAAATCTCAGTAATTGAGTTTCTATCTCTTCCCAGCATTCTGGTTTGTTAAAATGTTCATTGTCTTCTAAATAGAAAACACAGTTATTACTATTTCTAAACCATCTATCTTCTGCTTCAGATTTCAACATCTTTCTGACAGCATGAAAAATACCACTAGCACTAGAAACATGAATCCCATATTCTCTAACATAATTACATCTCTCTTCTATAATTCTACCTATTGAAGAGTCATGGTTTTCGTAATGTTCTTTAAGCTTTTCTTCATTTTCTATAAAGACCATTCCACGCCCTCTAGAGCCGTAAAATGTTTTAGAATATAAAGGGAAGCGTAAAGAATAAAAGTCTCTTAAATCGCTTAAAATAGCCCAATTAGGGGTAGGTATTCCTAATTCTTTAAGCAACTCTTTAGTCTTGCTTTTGTTCTTAGCAATATTAATACTTTCTCTGCTGTTTACAAAGATATAACCTTCATCATCTGTAACAGGAAAATTTCCAGAATAACCAAATCTTAATAAGACTTTAGAGTGTCCTCCAGTCAACTGTCTAATCTTCTTAGCAGGAAAGTCTCTAGTTAATTTAGAATAAGATGGCTGTGTTATACCAAAATATCCTCTTGCTCTTCTTCTTAACGGTTTATGCATATCCCGCATTTTTTCTCTTCAATGAAATAATAAAAATTAGTGTTTAAATCATAAATAAACTGACAGAAATCATTCCAATTTAAATCTAAATTATTAGATCTTCTAGATCTTAACTGTATAAATACTTCATAGAAAGTATCAAATAGTTTTAGATATTCTAAGTTAATATCATCATCACTAGTAATAATAATTCCATCAGAGGATATAAAAGATATCTTAAATATTTTTTTAAAATTCTTTTTAAAATCTCTAGGATATTTTTTATAATTTTTATGATCTATTATCTGTGCCATTTTATCCCGTTTATTTTACTGAAATCTAAATCAGTAAATGGTTTATCTGTTTTATTAAAACTAAAAGGAGAAGGATGAGAATTTTCAATTATAGTAGTATTAGACAAATCTTCTTTAAAAGATTGTGCATGTCTTCCCCACAATAAAGAAATTATTTCTCTGTTTTCTGCTTCTTTGTTAATAATTTTTAAAACTTCTTTTGTGAAGTCTTTCCACATATAAACGTGTGAACCTGGTTTACCTATGTTTACAGTCCAAGAAGTATTCATTAAGAATACACCTTGTTCTACTAAATAGTCTAAATCAGATGATTCTAAACCTTTTCCAACAGTTTTCTCTAACTGATTAGAGATATTCTTTAAAGAAGGTGGCATAAATCCTTCTATATGACTACCGAATGCAACACCATTAGCTACCTTTTGTCCTTTGTAGATAGAATGATAAGGATCCTGGCCAAGTATTACTACTTTAATTTCCTCAGGAGTACACAAATCAAATATTCTAAATACATTATTCAAAGAAGGGCAAACTAACTTTCTATTCTTTATAACTACTTTATATAAGTTATCAAGATATAGTTTACCCTCTTCAGTGTTTTCAAACGGTTCTAAATATGTTTGCCATTTTTTATATAACATCTTCTAATAATTTTTTAATTTTTTCTTTACAACTATTGTGACTTCTCACATTATAATAATAATAATCAGATATATCTTTAGCATCACTAGGATCTAACATCATATATGGTATATTATATATTTCAGAGAAGACATTAGAAGCTTTAATACCTGCTTCATCATTGTCGTAAAATAACACAATTTTATTAAATCTCTTTTTAAGGTCTTCAAATACAGAAGAATCTATACCCGTAGATTCACTATTAGGTGCAACTGCATTGTAACCTAATTCATAAAGTAACATAACATCTTTCATAGATTTAGTTACAATTAGTAATTCTCCTTTTTCTGGAAGTTGATCATAACCTTGGAGAGGAGTAGGACCAAAACCTAAAAATCTAGCACCTATTTTATTTAAAGGTAAATATATTTTTTTAGTTTTATTACTAAAAGAATAAGTGTAAATAGGGTTACTTATAGAATATACTAAAGTAGTTCCACTAGGCATTAACACTTTTCTAGTAGAGAAAACATTAAATTTCTTTAAAGTATCTAAGCTAATGCCAAAGTTATTCCAAAAGATTTCATCTCTTTTTGTGAATTCTTGAATATGGCTTCTAGCATCTGAATAACTATTAGAAGATTGGTTTTCATCTACTTGTCCAGTATAACCATCAAACTTATTCTTAGGAGGATGTCCATTTAGATAGAACAATCCTATATCAAAATCATAGTTAATTTGGTCTAAAGCATCAGCATAATTCTTCTTTTTTAGAAGTTTTTTTATAAAAGTAAGTATTAGAATAGGTGAACCAGGTCTACTGAAGTCCATCATTCTTCCTTCTTTATACCCTTCTCGAGCAGGATAAAAAGCAATAGAAGGCTTTCTATCCTCTCTTAAAGGTGATCTATAACTATTGTTATACCTAATCGGTTGTTTCATGTAAAATGAGATTATTTTAATCTCACTTACATAATCTAAGATATTCTCGTAGTAGCAATATCTCTCTTTTCCTTCTCCTCCGAAACTATACATGAGTAAGGTTTTACAATTTCATAAATTTTATTAAATACATTAACTCTATCTTCATGAGTTTTAATCCAAGCCATAGAAGGAGTTCTGTATTCTAATCCGTATTTCTTTTGTCTAAATACTCCATTATCTCCATAATGTGCTTCTCTAATTGCCTCAGTCTCAGCATGATAAAAATCTTGCTCTCTATACCAAGACATAAATTTATTATCTAAGTCTGTAATAATTTGCTCTAATAAAGAATCACTTTTAATAAATCCTATACCAATATGAATATGACCTCCTGCCATTCTCCAATTAGTATTGTTATAAGTTAATTTTCTTTTTACCCTTTTACTTTCAATAAATTTATAATCAGGTTGGCATCCTACTTCTGATAAAGAAGAATCCATTGAAATAATTTGATCATCTAATTTTATAGATGTATAAGGATACATTTTAAAATAAGGATTAATAAAAATACTATCTAATGCTTCTTGGATATTAGCACTAAAGTCTTCTGCATTATCGCAAGGAAGAATGCTAAATTCTACAGCAGCAGCATCTTGATGAATCACCCCTTTTGAGTATCTTTGAGGAATTTTCTTAGTTCCTTTAGTCACAAATTTAGGGGGAATATATTTTCCCATAGTATCTACTACAAAAAATTCTGGATCTGTTCCGATAGTGATATTCATTACTATACAAAATTATATATACAAAAAAACCCCTACTAAATTAATAGTAGGGGCTAAAACACTTAAATTAAATTACATCTCCTCCAAAGGAAGTATCATCGTCATCTAATTCTTCAGGAAGAAGATAGTTTTCTTTCTCCCAGTCTGTATAAGATAACTCGTAATTAACTTTATCAGATTTAATTACGTGACCTCTTGCAGGTAAAATGATCTTTTCAAAACTTTTGTTATAAATCAATTTTAAACTAAATGTAGTCCTATCTTTAATAGGACCATCTTTCAATAAAAAGATAACTTTCGAAGCCATATCTTCGAAGTTATCAGCATCTATTTTAATATCTTCTGGATCATAGAAGTTTTCCAAAATATGGTAAACTCTAGATTTCAAAGTATGAATTTCTTTTTCTAAGGTAGTCCAAGATGGAATGCTTTTAGGATTCACATCATACAACATATATTTTAATTCTTGTAATTGACCTGATTCTTCATCATCTTTTCTAAATATGAAACTAATTCCTTGGAATTTTTCACTTTTAACGAACATAGCGTCATGTAAGTATACATCTTCATTAATTTTTACTGGAAAGTCAACAGTTAGTCTAAGTTCTTTTGATAAGTTATACATAATATTTTTATTTTTATTGTAGTTTAAAAATTAATTAATTAACTCAGAGATTATCTCTGAAAGTTCTGTTTTAAGTTTTTCAATCAAATGTAATATTTGAGCCTCATCATCTTCTTTTTTGGAGACTCCGCCTATATGAAAAGTTTCAGACACTTTCCAAAAAGCATCTTTATTAAAAACAAAATTGTCTTTATAAAGTTTCAAGAAGCTTCTACTTTTAACTTCTATTTCTAATACTTTTCTAATTTCTTCTACTTCTTTTGAAGAAGACATTCCATTTTTAAATTTTATGAGGCTTAATATAAGATATATATTTTCTCTCATATTAATTTGACTAGAAACACCTTTTGCTCCTAGTATCTCATATTCTATTTTAAGTTTTGATTTATTTATATTAGGTTTTTGCATCGTCAAAGATTAAATTCCAGTCAGGATCTATAACTTTATTTGCTAAATGTGGGCATCTAGAACCTGCATCATCTAATTCAGAAGAAATAAAAGTAATCTTTCTTTCTCCTTTATTAGAAATATGCATATAACCAGTTGCATCAGCATTTAAAGTTACAATTTTTTTCAATTTCCCTGTTAAGTCTAATTCTTTAACATCTACTTTAGTAGTATCTGAGTCTACAAAAGTATTCTTAACGTGAGCAAGTATAATTAGACTGTCACATACACTAGCCACTAAATCTATAATTCTTAGTATTTCTTTTCTAAGATAGTAATAACCAGTACCATGAGGTAAAGTAAGAACTGACTCCCATTTATTAAAAGGAAGAAAGTTATCTCCTGGAGCTCTACTTGCTTTACCTATTACTCTATTAAACCTAGCTCCCACACTAGTTAGCATATAATTTCTTGTAGCAGTCCATTCACACATTGCCTCTAAAGAACTAATAGTATCTAGAGTAATGTACTTATATGGCTTACCTGCTTTTTTAATTTCTTCTATTATGTTTTCTAAAGCAGTAATGGAATTAACATTAATCTTTAGAGCTTCTACATAATCAGTACCATTCTCAAAATCTAGAATTAAATTATTCTCTAATTGAGAAGCAAAAGTAGTTTTACCTACTTTAGGCTTAGAATAAATAATCAGTTTTCTAGGATTAAAAGAAGTCGGTTTAATTTTTTCTTTAGGTAACATAGTTTTTATTTAAATTCTGAGTAATCTCCTACTGAACCCGTAAAGTCTAATAGAAGGTGAATATTTGATAACCCTTCTCTATTTTTGATAATAGAAAAAGAGAATAAATTATTTGTAACTTTAACTTTTCTGTAAGTGCCTAAATCATATCTAGCTGGTAAAAAACAACCAAATACTTTATTTGCATCTCTCGTTATAGTCTTATTGTCTGCTATACCTTGTAAAGAAGGCTCTATTTTGTTGTACTTAAAGTGATCTACACTTTCTTGTTGAGCCATCTGCTGTACTACTCCTACACAAGTACATTTATAAAAATCTCTTAAATCTAGGAAATAAGTAGAAGACATTCTAGACATAGAAGAATGTAAAGTAGGACAATCTTTCTCCGTACTCAATAAAGACATGTGATCTACTACAATAATAGTATATCTATTCTCATGATCAGGAGTATATTTATCTCTAACCTTAACTTCTTTTCCATCTATTTCTCTCATTTTGTGAGAGGTTTTACCAGTTTTATCTAAAAAAGATTTAACACGGTAATATATGCCTGTAGGATTTCTTACTTCTGTTACAATATCAATATACTTTAATATATCCTCTATAAAAGGAGTAATCTCAGTAATTAGATCCATCTCAGAAATAGTAAGTTCTTCTTTTCCTATAGATAATAACTGATTTACAGTTTTATCTAGCCCATAATACTTGTATAAAAAATAAGAATACATACTTAAAACAAATCTTTCTCTAGATTCCTCTAAAGCAAAATATATTATTTTAAGATCTATATTATCATCTTTTAATGCTTCTTCTATGGGAGTAAATACATAAAGTTTTTTTGTTAATTTTGTTTTACCTGTACCAGTACCTCCAGTTACATAATGTATCTGTTCTCTTTCTATACCAGGTAAAATCTTTTCTATTTTAGGAAAAGGAAAAGGTATATTATTAGACATACCATTTACTCTCCTCATCCTATTTCTAATAATGGTTTCTAACATAATTATAATGTTTGAGAATTACCCTCTTTCTCTACATCATCTATTTTTAATTGCTCACATTCTGCAGCTAAATTAGATACACCATTCTTTTCTATAAAGAAATGTGCTAATTGCATATACTGATAACCTTGTTCAGCCATCCTTTCTACATAATTAGATGTAGCCGATAATATTTCTTGTTCTGAGAAATTATACTTCTTCAGAAACCTTTTAAGTTTCATCTGACAAGATTTCTTATCTCCTGATACATAATATCCTCCAGATTTAACTCCTCTAGGGAATAAATCCCTATACCTATCTACTAATTCTTCTAGAATTAGTTCAGGTTCTTCTTCCTCTACTGGGCTTTTAAAATCTATTTCTCTCATAGCAAGTTCTGTCAATTCCCAGGTTCCGTCAACATTCGTAACGAAACCCAGGTTTTCAGCTTGATAAAAGAAACCGAGATGATCACACAGTTCTTTTAAATCTTCTAATTTCATATTTAATCTAAATCTTCTATATAATCTGCTACTTTATTGTAGCTAGATACAATTAATGTTTTAAAGTTTTCTAACTTATCTTTCCAAGATAAAGGCTCTGGAATAGATAACTCGTTATTGTTTAAAACAACTACTTCACTGGGTACATCCCATTTAATCTTAGTCTTTATATAAGATTTATTCTTATCTTTATAGAAAGACTTTTGATAATATTTCGTAGGAAACTGTCTTAAATTCTTAATCTTAGTAGAGAAAGCTCTAGTAAAATATTCTTTATCTACCTCTATGTGATTAGAAGGTTTTTTAGAGCTTTTTTTGTAGTAAATATAAATAACACAATCTTTCCTAGTTAAATCTACTGTTTTAATTAATTTATTTTTTTCATTTAAAATGTAGTAATAGTTTTTTTCAACGTCTTTATAGTAAGTCTTACCAGTTTTCGTCGTTTCCATCTACGTCTTTTTCCTCTATTAACCCTATACAGTTTTTGCAGTTCTCACATTGTAAACAAACTTCACAGTTATAACAGTTTACACAGTCATAACAATTATAACATTTGTTACAATTCCAGCACCCATAAGAATTTTTAAGACTTATTTTCCCTTTAAAGGAGTCATAAAAAGCTTGAGTAACTCCATTTATGTTCTTGTCTTCTCTTTTAAGGAATTCTTCGTAACTTGAATAAATTTTTAACATGGTATTATTGTTTTTTAGTTAATTAATCGTTTTTTATAAAGACACCGTCTACAGTTTCCCCTTCTCTATTCTTAATCTCTTCATAAGCAGAGTTAAGACATTTGACAGGATTATAACCTAACTGCTCGGCTAGTATAATTATACATACTAAAGAGTCTCCTATGCCATCTACTATTTTATCATTATCATCTTTTAAGATAGCTCTAGAAAGTTCTCCAACTTCTTCTATCAGTTTCATAAACTGTTTAGAAGCATTACTACTGTGTAAAAGATCTCTCTTATTTCCCCATAAAAGAGTATCTTGTCTTAAATCCTCAAAAGTTTTCATATTTAATCATTTTTAATTAAATGACTATTCCTACGAATAATCTCTTTAGTACGATAAAGCCTCATTATAGCTCTTTTTTCTTCTATATTAGCTAATCGTCCATTAATATAATAACTGTTTCCTACTTTCTCAATAGGAAGCTCATTTTCAATATAATCTAAAATTATTCTGTCAATAGTCTTCATAGTTTCATTAACATATTTACTATTATCTTAGCGTCTTTGTCACACTTAATACATTTTAAATTTAATGTGTCACTATTTTTAGCATAAGGTTTAGAAACCTGTATTAGCTTACAATTAGGGCACTTAAACTCTACATCAGTTAAGATGTAATTAATCTTTACTTGTTCTAATTTCATCTTTTTTCATTTTAATAATATTATCTAAAAAAGTAAAGATATTCTCAGGAGATTTTCTACAATCATATCGAGTATTCCTAAGAGATCTAACTAGAATTTTAAATTCTTCTAACTCATAGACAGAGTCAAAAACATTAGTCCCTAAATTTTTATTAGGTTTAGTTTTAATATTATATCTAACTCTTTCTACTAATCTCCTAGAGTAGGAATTCTTTCTAAGATATCTGGATACTAACTGCCTGATAACATCTTGTTGATCCATTTTTCTTCTACAGTGTTTAAGGTTTTTATCACATAAATATTAGGCTTATCAGAGTCTTTACGTAAAGCTCTACCAATTCTTTGTATAAACTTACCGGAAACGCTAAAATAAGACGCTATAACGACAGTATCAGCCCCTTTAAGGTTAACACCCTGCTCTAGCATTTTAAAGCTCCCTATGACGTTTATTCTCCCTTTATTGAAGTCGTCTATATAATCTAAAGTAGAAGGATCATTACCTTTTACTACATGATCACAGACTTCTTCTAAGAAAGGAAGAGAATTAGCAAATACTACTACTCTTTTACCTTTATTTATTAAATCTTTAGTTAACCCTATCTTAGATTTTAGGTTATAAAGAAAATTAGCCCTCTTTGCGATAAAGAGTTTTAATAGATAATCTTTATTAGAATAATAATGCTTAGCAAGCATTTTATTTAGATACTCATAATGTTTTTTCTCTGTAGTAAAGAATCTATTATCTTTTCTACCAGCTTCTATATAAGCATCTTTATTATCTAATTTATGATTTATAATATGTAAATTATAATCTAATATAGCTCCACTCTCTACAGCTTCTTTTATAGAAGCTTGAAAAACAATAGGAATTCTATCGTAGAACTCGATAGATAATTCTTTATCTACTCTAGGAGTAGCAGTTAGACCCATAATGTATTTATATCTATTCTTTTCATAGAAGTTCTTATACTTATCTGAAATAGAGCTATGTATCTCATCTGCTATTACAAGATCATAATATTGATCTTCTAATTTGTAAGCTGATTGATAGCACATAAATTCTATAGGAACAGGTTCTATGGAGAATAAATTACAATACTTTTCTAACTCCTCTTCAAGAGTTTTTTCTCTTGCTCGAGTTTCTGCTAAAAATAGTATCTTAGGATCTTTAATTTCTTTATTAATATCAATAGCAGCAGTTAAACCTACAAAAGACTTACCAGTACCTGTAGGTAAAACTACTACTCCTCTTTTTCCTTGTTCTAACCATGCATTATATGCATCTTTTTGTAATTGTCTTAACATATTTTTTAGTAATTTCTGCTTCTTTTAAAGCATTTTTATATTTTATAATTTAATTTAAATTATATCTTTAATTTATTTAGGATCAGATAATATATAAGTACCATCATCTTTTAAAGTTAATTCTAAACCATTAGTAAGAAGAGTAATTTCATTCTCTGTCGTTTTACGAAGAATGAATTTTTCTAATATTTCTGGATTTTCAAACCAATTTTTTAAATCATATTTAATAGGTCTTTTTTCATTTTTTATATCTTTATCAGTAAAACTGCCTTTCATAATATAAAACTTTCTCCAATCATTTTCTCTAGTCTCCTTTATAAGTTCTTCTAGAGTTCCTTTATAAGGTTTTAAATCAGATAAAGGATAAGAATATCGTAGTATTTCATCTTTTGAATGATATTGAGCGAAATCTTCTATTTCATATATCTTTTTTTCTTTATCATAGAAGATAATCATAAAGTATCCTAAATTTTTTATATTTTCTTCTGTAATATCATATAAATCTAATGAAATCTGAGGTTTAAATTCCTTTGTTTTGAACATCTTTCTTTGATTTTGAATATTCTTTTTCGAGTTTTACAAACTGTGTTGAGTTTGGAAATTCGACTAAAGTTAATTTTATTGCGTTATTATTTTCATCATAAATAACTAAAGTTTTACCATCAAAAGTAAATTTAGTAATAGAATATTTAGATATTGTAGCAACTTTAAACTTAATTCTATCAAAAGCTAAAGCAAAAAGTTCTACTTTTTCCCAATCTTCATCGCTAAGATAAACTTTATCTTGCAATAAAACTTTTTTAAATAATTCAAATAAATCATATCTATCTTCTTCTGATTTATTATAATTTTCATAATCATGTAAATTATTTAATAAATGTAAACCATATTCTGGTTCATAATTACATAGAAGATAGTTTTTTCTATTATCTTTTGATAATAATAACATAGGAGCGTCAACAACTACTATTTTATTATGAAATAATCCCATAATCTTATCTAAAGATTCTAGTAAATTTATTAAATTCTCTTTTTCTTTCATTTAATTATCCTCCTACAAATACTAAATAATCTGGTTCTGGAAATTCGCTCATAGCGTCCAATAAAGCCTGTTTATAAGGCACTTTTTTATCATAATGATAAGTAGTAGCAAACTGTGTTTTAGTTTCTCTCACAGTTACTACTACTATCCAAGCAGATTTAGGTACATTACCTACTTTTCCTGTTCTTAGCATTTTTTCTTTGTTTACCTTTTTCTTCAAATTTGCCAGTTAAACTATCTTGTTCTGGCTCTAATATTTGCTCTTCCATAATGTTTTTATTTAATTAATTAAAAATACCAATTAGCGTTACCTAGCATCGCCACGTAGAGGCTTGGTCATGATGCCATTTTCCCCGTATAGAACGGGGAGGAATTTCAACCTATATTTTGCCGGATTTATACATCCTTCTAATTTCTTCTTTTTCATGATCTAAAAAGACAGGAGCATCTACTTTAGATAATATAGTAAATCTATAATTCTCATTTAGATAAATTCTTTTAGGAAAAAATAAAATTCTAAAAGGTCTATAAATATAATACATAGAATGACTTCTTTCACTTCTTATAGAAGAAGGATAAAAAGCATTTCCTAGTAAAGTGTCTAAAAGTCCTAGTATTAGGAACCATATCATGTAATCTTTTTTTTCTGGTATTTTAAACACTATTCTATAGTGTTCAGTAAATTTAGTGTAAAAAGCGTCTAACAATAACAAGTAACCTCCTAATAAAGTCCCTAATAATAATATAATAAACATAAAAACTTGAAAATCGTTTTTAGGCTGCTTTAGCCTTGGATCTTCCATAGTATTTATCTTAATTTAATTCTATCAGTATGCTTAGTATTAACTCCTACACCTGATCCAGTATAGTGAATATAATAAGGATACTTTACGTAATTAGATCTTCTTAAATGTTTTCCATCTATTAAGATAACAATAGGATCTTCATTATCTTTAATAAATATCTGAGTAAATTGATAATCTTCTGTCATTAATATTACCATTCTAGCCGAGTAACCTACAAAAGCTACTGGGTGCTCAGTTTCTAAGAAAGTAAAAATATCTTTCTTTTTTAATCCTAATTCTATAGTGTACTCTAATAGAGGTTTAGTATTAATCTCATCTATATAGCCTACTCTCATGTAGATTTCAGCATATTTAATAATTTCTTCAGGTTTTGCTTTAATATAACCTTGGCTTAAAGCTTTTTCCCCTTCTTCTTTTAATAAAATTTTAGATAATTCTACTGCTTCTTCTTTAGTAGTAGATTGTTTAGGCAGAATAGCTCTACCATAATATGTTAATAATTGACTATTTCCCGCTAAAGGAAGTAGTAACATTATGGCTATTTTTAGAAAGTGTTGCATAAGACTAATGTAGGTTTAGGTTCCAAAATGCCTTTATCGGCTAATTCTAATCCATAATAGAACATAACTTTATATCCCATTATTTCTATAAATAGAGGCTCTTCAATGGAAACCCCTTTATTATTAAAATTATGCATTTCTAAATTAAGCCAATAATTATGATAATCAACTATTGACTCATCTGCTACAGTGTAAACACTATCTGCTAATATACATAACTCAACAAAGCAAGCTTGTTGACCTACTGGTCCCCATTGATCTGGACCTATAAAGAAATTTAATTCATTATCGTAGCCTAACATTCCTTTTAAGAACTCTTCTATAGAAAACAACTCTTGACAATTGTCTCTATAAACACTTACTGCTTCTTGCGTAGTGTTAAAATTTAAAGATCTAATATTATCTAGTAATATATATTCCCTATCTTTTAATTTATATTTTTTCATACTAATGATTTTTTAAGAATAGCTACAGTATTTCCTGAGTTATTATTTTCATACTCAAAAAGTACATTAAATTCTAAATTTGCTATATGATTCCAGTATGTATCTTCATACTCATAATCATTGTTAGGAAGATGTACTACAAAATTCTTAATAGCAGGTGTATTTAGTTTAAGCAACATTACAAATAATACTAATAAATCTAATTTACTTCTTTCCATAGAATTGTATAGAAAGACAGTATTACCTTTACCAAAATAAGAAATAGTGCCGTAATGATTTTCCCCTTTTTTATCTTTTTTATAACGGTATTTAATAGTATTAGCAAGATTTCCTGGATAACTTATTATACTAAAATCGTAATTAATAAGCTTCCAAACTTCTCCATGAATTAATTTTTTAATCTCTTCATCCTCCATAGTATCACTCAGCTTAATGGAAAAGTTATGAGAGAATTTACTATAAAAAATATCTGAAAAAGAGTAAACTCCATATAAATTAGGAATATCTTTTATACACTCAGGTATCTCTTTTTGTAAAGCTATCAATAATTGATTCCCTTCAAAATTGATATTTAAGTATTTATATACTTTTGTTTGCCAGTTTGCTTTAAGTTCATATATTTTCTTATTCATCTCCTATGTATATTGTATAGTAATTATCTGTTATCTTATTATAATTTATCTTATTATATTTAGACGACAGTAACTCAGAAAGAGATTTTAAAATATCTTCTATATAAGAAAAATTTATATCTAATGATTCGTAAAAAGAAATATTATTTAAACCTGGAGAACTATGTTTAAACAGGATTAAAGTAGCTAATGTTTCTACATCAGTATCTTGCCTGTCCATTAGATTAATAAAAGTTTCCCCACAACAATCAGGATGATGGTGAATAATAAATTTATTTTGTCTACCATCTGGCATAGTAACTATATGTAAACTCTCAATAATATTGTAACTGGAATCAACATTACTTTTTATTACATATTTCTCGATTAAAACAGACTCTTCTACTTGAGAAGGCTTTACATAACTTACTGAGTTATCTAATTTTACAAAGATATACCCATCTTTTAATTTAACTTCTTTGAAGTTTAGCTTTCTCACAGGAAAAGCTATTAATTCTCGTCCTATTACCTGACGATATTCTTCTTTATAATAATTTCCGTTTACTTTATAGATCATATAACTATGTCTTTTAAAGATTTTTTGAGAATATGTACTTGATTCTCAGAATTGTAATTATAATAAGAATATACATCTTCAAATCCCATAGACAATACATGCGCTTCTTTTAATTTATCATAATCATCTTCAGAAGAATCAGGTAAGTGTACTATAATATTTAAAGTTTCTGCATAATTAACGTTATAATAACTATTAATTAAAACGGATTTTAATATAACATAATCCGAATATTCTCTCTCAGAAGAATTGTAACAGAGTACATTGTTACCCTCTACGAAAAAGTTAATATCTCTATAATCGTCTTTGTTTATTGAATCAGTTAATCTTATAACCCTTCTTTCTGTTGCTTTAGCAATAGTTGTAGGTATAAAATAAGGATTTACATCCGTATTACATAAATTTTCATAATATCTTATTTTACTTTTTTCAGAAAAGGCTGTTTCAAACCCTCCTATATATTTCATATTGTTATATAAGTATCCTCTTGAAGGACAATCTATTTTATAAGCTTGCTCTACATAAGAAATTTCTACACAATTGTCACCTATGATTAACGCGTAATTATTACTTTTAATGTAATCCATATCTAAGCTAGGAAATATCTCTAATATATCATTTTTCAATGATTTGACATATTTCATATTAGAGATCTTAAAGTAGATAAATTCATATTCTACGTTTTTTATATTAATACTATATTTACCGTACTTTTTATCTTTCATTATAGAAATCTATTATGAATTCTTCAACGTCCCAATAATTTTTATATGGGCCTTTGTAATGTTTTGCATAATAACTATCAGTAATCTTTGTAACAAAGTTGTTTTCAAATATTTTTAATTCTAAATCACTAAATCTATTTTTTAGGTAATTTTCCTCACTTCTGTTCTCTTGAGGAAAGAAAGATAAGTTACTTCCTATATCTCCTTTTAATTGGTAACATATAGCAAAAATAGTATCTAAATTAAATTTAGAAGACTCTATACTAGTGTAGTCTAACTTAATAATACTTTCTCCACAGCAATCTGGATGAGTGTTATAGTTAAACCTTACTATTAACTTCTTAGTAAATGGGTCACTAACTCTAAAGAAAGAAGAGTCAGAATAAAAGATTTCTACTAAGAATCCCGTTTTTAACTCTATAGTTTTAAAACGTTTATATTCTTTAGGATTAACTTCCCTATAAAGATAGTAAGAAATTAACCTATCTTTATCATCTATTCCTATGATAAAGTTTCTAAAGTTATTGCTAAAGTTTGCAGAGATATTATATTCTGATTTCTTAGTAAGAAAATAATTATCTCCTGCTTTAATAATATAATATTCTTTAGATAGAGCGTTCATTTATCTACTGGTATGTCCGTTTCTGATTATGTAATTAATAACTCCTTCTAATTGACTAGTTTTTAACCATCTCTCAAGAGGTCCAAAATTAGTATCAGTAGTATTAATAAATTCATTAAGTACTTTATACCCACCTAATTCATGAGCACCTGTCATACATAATAATAGATAAGTAAGAATAGGAGGCTGATTATAATCAATCCAAGAATCATTTGCTAATAATATTAAAGCTTCTTCTCCTGAATCAAGAGTAGTAAGTTCTAATTGATATCTCCTTTCTCTAAATGCGAAATCATAAATTTCATCTTGCTTAATTTTCATATAGGCAACAGGCATAGGTTCATCAGAATCTACATGATAAACATTTAGATAATTACCTGTAGTCCCTAATAAATTAAAAATGCGTCTGTATCCCTTAATATATCCCAACTCCACTTTTTCGAGAGAAGGCATAGTTCTTTGAGCATCAGATAGCTTTAACAAGGAACCATACCCGATTACATTGAAATAATCAGGTATATTTGTGTAATAAGATAAAGCACTATTAAGACAACTAGAATAGTCTTTGTAAATTCCAATTATATCAGATTTTACTATATCCTCATCTTTCATTTTTCTAATATCTTTATCGTAATACTTTTTATAAAGATTTACAAATATAATGTCTTTTTTTATAGAAAGTGGCCTCATTAATATACTGGATACATTTTAATTATCGACAATAAAAAATAAAACTGTGCAATACAGTCTGAAGTAATTGTGATATAACCGTTCCCTTCTTTGTCTACTGTATAAGTAACAGGAACTCCTATCGCTTCTTGGAATTCTTCAGAGAAGTCATATCCAGAAGGAATAGTTAATGGACTATTTGATTTTAATGCCCATAATAAGAAAAACCCATAAGGATGGATTTGTCTGCATAATTCGTTAGGAGATTTATCATAATAATAAATATCTAATGGTATATGAAATACATTCTTCTTTAGAGTATATTTCATTTCTATTTTAGCTAAGAAAGTCTTTAACCAGCCTATCATGTGACTAAGATCACATTGATATACTATACCCTCTTCAGTAATATCAGCTCCTGCTAATAATAACCCGTAAAGAATATTATACTTATCTTCTTTACTTAATTTTTTCTTCACTATTCTTTCTCTCTTATCCATTTATGAATATATTTTTCCAGGTTTCTGATGTTTGATTTAATTTTTCATTAATAATGTTATTGGGAGACATCACCTCATCTTCTGTTTGAGTGTCTTCCCAATTCCCGTCTTCAGCCATATACGTATTACCGAAGTTAGCAGGACTAGTAATATCTTTATAGTAAATTGTACAGTTTACAACTTTATCTTCAGAGTTACTGTAAACTTCTATCTCACCCCTCTCATAGAGATTGTAAGCACAATTAGGGTAAGAATAGCCTTCTAAACTATTAAGATCTTCTAATGTCTCGTCATCTACTAAGTAGATTTCGACTAATACATGCACACCATTCTCGTAAGGAGTCTGGGATACGAAAGGAAATCCTCCTCCGTTAGTAATATGTCTTTTAACTACTGTTCTACCAGTTCCTACATAAGTAGAAGAGTCTTTTAGAAAATAATTCCAATTACCTCTTCCTCTCTTCAATGTGCCGTATACGGCTATTCTGTTTTTCATTACTTTTTCATTTTAAATGTTCCAGGATCAAATTCTGAATCCTCTTTTATCTTTACTAATGTCTCTTGAATATACCTATCCATAATAGACTTTGTTTTATAATAATTTACATAAGCAGGTGTAATATCTTTATGCTCAGATCCTGCTTTCATTAATTTTAATCTTTCCGCTTCAGCAGAAATAATCCATAACTCAATAGAGTTACGGTGTTTACTAGCTTCTATCTTTTTAATGAAACTAGCCAAATCGAACTCTTTACTTCCATAAGCTTTTAGAAGTTCTGCAGAAGCAGCTCTAAAAGACTTAATGTATCTTTGGATACCGTAAATAGTCGATTCCAAGTCTGCTTGTGTATTAGCATTATATCCGAAAAAGGAAGTAAATCCTAATACTACAGAAGCTAACATAACAGTAATAGAAGTAATAGTCAACTGACTCTGACTTAACTTATTAATATCTAAAATGAAGCCTCCGATTCTAATATTTTCTTGGCTTTCAAAATTCACTGCTCCGATAGAAGCAAGTGAAAAGTAAATTAATAAGAAAGTAAAGCTAATTGAAATAACTGGAAAGATAATTCCAGGAATAATATGCACCATAATCATTTTGGTAGTAATATGGACTATAGTAAATATTAAACCTAATCCTATAGCTATATAAATAGCATAAGGAGTAACATATCCGAAATAATTGCCTAAAGAGAGTAAAGTAATTACACCTAAAGAAACAATAAGTCTGGACATTTTCACTTTAAAGTTACATCCTAACATTTCCCAAGACTTTCCTATTCTTTTTAGATTCCAAATTCCAAAAGACATAGTAGCCCATTCGATAAGAGCAATTAATACGAATTTTGATAAAGTAAGTAAGAAGAAATCTACATTAAACACTGCACATGCAGCAGTAGTTGCTTCTACTATAATACCGAATACGAATATACTATTAATAACTTCTAAGAAGTTTCTATTAATGTTACTAGATACATTACTAGCAAAATGTTTAATACTATCTAAGATAGTAGTCTTCCTCTTTAAGAGTTTAGCTTGTACAAACCAAACTATAGCAATAAGAGCTATTACTCCTATGATAAAGATAACTTCTCCTATCCAAGAAACTGTCATTATTTAAGTTTAATTATATATTTACTTCCTGTAGAGTCTACAGAAATAAGAGATTTCTCTGCTAAATCTTCAGTAAACCTAATCATTTCATTATCAAAGTTTTTGATAATTTCTAAGTCTTTAAACATAATTTCATAACTCTCCATTCTGAGTTTTAACTCTTTGTTAGTAATATTGTCTTTCTTCGCTTTTTCACGTAAACGAAATAATACAATTTCTTTATAAGAGTCAAATAATTTCTCAAATTGAGATTTATAAACCTTTGGCTTAGGTTTAGCTTTTTCCTCTACCATAACCACAGGGTTATCATCCTTTTTTTGAGATGTACCCTTTTCTTCTACTTTCTCTATCTCACAAGAGAATAGAGAGATTATTAAAAGTATTACACTTAGTTTTCTCATATCGTATATTCTGTTTCTTTATTCCACCTAATCCTTTTCTTTGATTTAGGTCTAGATGGGAAATCTGCACATTTCTGTACAGTCTTTGAAGCTCTAACAGCGTAAGGGAAACGTCCTGGACTAATATAATAGACCTTTCCTATTTCATCTTTAATAATAGTCTTATTCTTAGATAAGTCAGTCCCTGTTTGATAATATTTTACTATTCTACTGAGAGAAATCATAAACTATACCGTCTTTTAATTCTTTATCAGTAATGATTAAACCTATAAATGGGCTTTTTTCTAAAAAGATTTTATACTTATAATCTTTTGATGTAATAGCATCATAACAATGCACATAATCATCTCCTTCATCATTATCTTGATAAGGGAAATATTCTTTTTCGTTTAATTCGTCTATTATCCTTTCTATAGTGATCAATGATCCCAATATTTTGAGGTTAAATATCCTACAGATAACTCTATATTAGTTAAGTACTTTTTACTAGCTTTAACCATAAGATCATTTATAGCTTGTTCTAACTCTTCATAATCTTGAGTTACTTCAAAGATTATTTCATCGTGTTGAACATTCAATAAAGAAATCCTAGGATCATTCTTAGTAAACTCATAAGCTAAACATAGAGCTTCTTTGGTAATAGTTGCAGACAATGACTGAATAGGATAATTCTGACACTTTCTTCGGATCTCATCAGATCTCATAAAAGTTTCTATGTAGAATTTCCTATTAGTTATATCATCCATTAATATATACCTATCTTGCAAAGCTTTG
>Ga0208898_1000508_pt1 | contig 30332 bp, 46 predicted proteins | sample VirMetDEL_Mar_4_FD_184513 | JGI IMG/M metagenome (GOLD analysis project Ga0208898, IMG submission 184513) | Aqueous microbial communities from the Delaware River and Bay under freshwater to marine salinity gradient to study organic matter... | ecosystem: Environmental > Aquatic > Marine >...
ATGAAAAGGACGCTGCCGAAAAATTTTGCCCGTACCCCATCCGTCTAGGGGTTTTTTCAATCCTCATTTCTCCGTTTCTTATTATGGCAAATTGCGCACATGGCTTGGTGATTCGATGCCGTCCAGAACAAGTCAGGTCTTACCGTCACTGGCTGTATGTGGTCGACTACGTTTGCCGCTCTTTCGCACCTTACGCACAGTGGGTTTCTTTTTAGGAATGTCAGCCTGTACTTCCGCCACATTTGAGTGTGGTATTGCTTCGCTATCTCTGGAGCTATTTTGCTCTTGAATAACCATTGGGCTGGTCTTTGAGTTCTCGTGATTCTTGGCACGTTGTATATGGGTTGTGCGGTGCTCATCTCTGAGTACCTCGATTGTCGTGTGCTTGAGTAACCGCCTCATGTACTCTCTTTGGGTGTCATCAATCAACAAAATACAGCCATCTTGCACCCGTCTTAGATACCGCTGAAATCCTAAGCGACTGCTCGCTGGTGGTCCGTCCACTACTATCGCATCTGCTGTTACAATATGGTGCAGTAATTCTTCGGTATCTCGGTAGTAATTCAACTCCATTGGTACATACAGAGTTCGTATGCCTTCGCCCCGCAATTTCCTCACCCATTTCACGTCATGTTCAACCGTGATGCAATCCGTGAAGATTTCATGTAGTCTATGCGAGCCATCTCCGCCGCCTAATTCCACAATTTTAGCATCATGATTTAGGTTGGCTTTCATCCAATCAATTACCGTCTGGCTCATACTCCAATCAAGCCGTCTTAAAGATTTTGTTTTTGGTGATTTCATACAATTCTGATGCTACTTTGTCTCGTTCGTTTCGGGTGTCACTATGCAAGTCTGCAGCGAGCAGCTCTAGCCGCCGTTTCCGCAACTGGTATTCCTGCCAACTCAAGCCGTGATATTTCAGCCTGCAATGCCGTTCTATAATGATTAGCCAATCGCCGTAAGTCTTCGGCACTCCATGTTCGTCCAGATTGACGTTCGCGGTAGAGGCGAGCTGCAACGCCTTTATGTTCTCTGTCGAGCCGTCGACCGAATAGCCATTGCTCTCCGTGGTTAATGATGTTGCAGACGTAACATTGCACTCTGCAATTTCGCTCATCCCATCGAGTTGATAGGAATTTTCGGCTAATAAAATGTCCGCAGTATAGTTTGGAAGCTGGAGCACATTTGCCGCACGTCCAGCACCTCGCTTCTCCGTCCTCGGCTGAAACGTATTTGAGTCGGATATAGTGGCTGAAAATTTCATCTAGCTGCTTCTTGATTTTGGTTTTTTTTACACGTCCCATTGCAGTGCCGAGTCATCCGTATTGTGAACCTCGGTTCTTTCCACATATCCCCGTTGCTTTCCTTTGGTTTTGAGGTAGAAAATTATCGCCGTAGTGTTACCGTCTTTTACCAACTTGAAAAGGTTGCTTTCTGCAAAATCAATCACGCTTTCGTTTATGGATTCAACCGCCGTCTTGTATTCCTCATCTGAATGCATCCAATCATAGTGGGTTGACCTATCAATGCCCGCCGTTTTTGCTGCCGTTGTTACAATGCCAAGCGATTTTTCCAATGCAACGAGCATCGCCTTTTTTAGTGTCGGATTTTGTCGGTTCATCATACTCCGCGAAGCGGTAATTTTAAGACTGGATTAAAATCGAATGTACGCCGTGATTTTTTATCACGTCGAATCACATCCTTGCCCCACTTTTTTTGCAGCGTCCAAAATTGCGATTTTTCGTAGTCCAGATTTCGGTATGTTGCACATCCTCCAGCCTGTTCTGCTTGCTTTACATGGTAGTGAGCATAATTGACCCGCAGCGCGCCGCCATATTTCTGTACATGCTGCAACGTAATGTCATAATCCTCTTTGAGCGGCAAATTTTCATCATACCGTATTGCAGAGGTTGCTAGATGCGCTTGAAAAGGTCCCCCTATGTACTGGAATGTGCCGTAGGGTGTGTATTCTCGATATGCCCCCTTGTCAGCAACGCAATTCAATCCCCAAAATTGGTAGCCCATTTCCTGACAAATTCGAGCCCAATTTTCGCATGCTTCCTCCAATTCATCTGGTTCAAAATTGTGTGCTGTTTGCTCCTGCCAATAGCCAATGCCTTTACAATCATCATCCAACAAAACGATGCAATCGCAATCGTCGAAAAGGTTATCCAAAATCCAGTTGCGAACGCGGCATAAGTTTCCCTGAGCCGAGTCGGGGCAAACTACAATTTCATTGCCATTTGCTCGGTATTCATCTGCCTGCGATTCGCAAACTACTAACCGCACGAAAGGGTAAATAATTTGAGTAATGCTCTGCTCTGGTCTTCGGTAACTTGGGCTGTAAAATTTGACACGCATCAGCTCTGTAATTTTTTGATTGCTTCTGCTCCATTCAAGACACGTCCAATGCCGCTGCTCCACGGTTTGCCATTAGCCCGTCTGCCCGTTTCGGTTTGTAGGTCAAATAACGTCTTCGCTTGCAACCAATCAATGTCCGTGTCGAACTTCAAAATTACGTAGTTGCTTTCTCTGTCAATTTCAGTCGCAAATGGATGTTCGGTATCTGCATTATCTGGGTGAGCCATTTCCGTAAGGTCATCCTCATCATAAAGCACCGTCATGCCCCAATCTTCGAGCTGTGATAAATCCCAACTATTGCCCAATGCTTCCCAGTCCCATTCGCCATAGCCTAGGTTGTCTTTTATGATGAATTGACGCTGCTGCTCCTCATCCCAATCAACGAAAATAACAGGTATTTCGGCTACTCCAATTTCCTGTAAAGCCCGTAATCTCATGTTGCCGCCAAGTACCGTTCCATTCATGTCTGCAACCAACGGTCTGGTGGTGAGCATTTCAGGAAAATTTTGCAGACTTTTGACCAGCTTTTTGTACTGGTCATTTTTAATCACTCGCGGGTTGTCAGGGTTACTGCTTAACGCCTCAAGCGGAGTCATTTCTGGTGCAGGAATTATCTGCTTAGCAGCCGTATTTCCTCGTGTCGATTTTTTGGTTGTTTTAGTGCCCATAAGTAAAGGGTAATTGCGTTTTCATAGATTACGTTGGCTTTGTCAATCAACGGGTCTTTGCTGCGCCGTTCTAAAGCCGTGATTTCTTTTTCTCCGTACGTACTAACTAACCACTGCCGCATTCGGTCTGCTTTGCCGTCATGCAATCGGTTGCAAGGTCTACATTGCGGAGCCGCATTGGTAACGTCATACCGAGTCGCTAGGATTGCACGGGTCAGATAATGTCCACAATCTAAATCCTTGTAATGCAGCCAATTCCCACACGTTGCGCACTCGGCTATGCCATTATCATCTGCCCAATAACGTCTGATGTACTGGCTAAATAATGCATCTGCTTTTGCCCGTTTATTTTGAGCCATAGGTCAATTGAGCGTATGTGGTGACGTAATCTGTATGCGGCACATAAAACCGCCAATTCAATTCCTCGTCATACTGCTCAACAATGTAGCTGCCATTTTTCAACTGGAATATGTACCAGCATTCATGCTGCAATTCCGTCGTGTTTTGAAATGTCCGCCAACGTAAGGTCTGCCGTGTATTCACTTCGTCTGCGAGCTTTATCAATTTTTCGGTATAACGATAATGCCAAATGTCGTACAAAAATGACAAAGATGCTAGCAAAAAACAAAGCGGGAGCACCCATGTGAGTACCCCCGCCGTATCAATCAAAAATTGCGTAATCATGCAACGCAATGCTTTAATACTGGCAAATGTAACTGCTTCCGCATTTTTGTTTCCATCTTGTGAGTGAATTCCGCCTGTACATTCAACTCATTAAAAAGGTCTTCCGTGGTGACTTCTAAAACCAATGCCAACTGGTTGAATTCACGTAGGCAACTTTTTGCTTTCTGCACATCCTCTTTTATCTGGTCACCGAGCGACCAGCACTCGTGCGCCCATATTTCGATGTCAAACAAATTGTCTGACGTGGAGCGTAATTCTACTTCCGCTCGGCTCAATCTTTCTCGGTTGTGAGCGATGTTTTCGTTTGCCATTTTCAAGTCCCACGTGATTTTCGCGGCTATCTCGATTGCTTTCTGTGTGATTTTCATGATTTCTAAATTTTTGATTTTGATTGATTACGCTACCTGTTGATTTTTCTCTGCGATTTCGAGCATTTCGATTCCAATGATTTGCTGCTCAATGTTTTTTCTAACTTCTGTAAGTCCAGCGGCTTTTCCGCCGTAGAACGATGTGAACGCATCTGCTTTCATTCGTTCGGTAGTTCCTTTTTCAAATTTGAATGATTTTTCAAGTTGAACATTCATGTTTTTGAGTGCATCGGCTTCCTTTGCGCGGATGTCTTTCAAAATGATTTCGAGGGTTGTTTTACAAGTCATGATTTTAATTTTTGATTGATTCGTGATTGATTATTTTGTGAAGTAAGAACCAGCAGCGAACAACTTAACTGCTTCACGAGCAGTTGAAGCGTATTGGTTATCGGTAATTACCTCTTGGTAGATTAATTCTTTGGTTGCAGCCCACAGTGCGTTTTCTGACGTGTCCCCCCACTTTTGGGCAATCTCGATTGCTTTGCGAGCATTGGTCTTCAAATCTGACTGGGCATTTCCGAACTGTTGGTGTGCGTAGTAACTCATGATTTCTTTTTTTTTTCGATTGATTACACCACAAAGATAAGGGCGTTAATTCTATTTTTCCAACTTTTTCGTCAAAAAAATTTGATTTTTTTTTAGTTTTGTAGAGTTTGTGGGGTTTGTAGCCGTCAACTTTTTTCGTACTCTTGGCAGGCATCCCAAATGTGCTCCGCTATTTCTCGAAAGTCAACCTCATCGGTATATGCATCAATCACGTCACCAAGCCAGCCTACGCCGTTTTGCTCGGGTCCTGAGTCTTTTATCTCATCCCAATAGTCGCCCGCAACTACAATAATGCTCTGCACATCTTGCAACTGCCCATCTGCCCACATCTCAATGCAACTGTCTTGCAGGTGGTCAAGATGCCAAAGGGCGAAATTCCAAGTCGCCCAATTTTTCCATCCGTTGTAACCGCTCATGATTGTACTGAATTGAAAATGGATACTGCGTGATTTGCAATTCGGCTTTCTATGCTGTCAAGCACTTGATTCTTGCGAACTTTTGCCCTGCGTAAGACGCCATCTAAGTCTGCGATTTCATCCCGCAACAAATGGAGTTCGGCTAAGTCCTTGCCATGTGCTACGGCTTCTGCTTTCGATTTAAAACGCGGCGTGCTTAAGTCGATGTCGTCTTTGATTTCGGCGAACGGTGCGACAGGCATAGCCGTCCAGAGTTTTTTGATGTTTTTCATTTTTTGATTGATTAGAAAAGTTTAAGGTTTCGGTTTTTGATTTCATTCATGCAGATGGTCTGGATTGAATTTAAACGGTGCATTTGCTCCTTTGATTCTTCGTTGAACATCGCGGCGGGTGCTACCTGCCGTATTGCCCAATCCACGTCTGCGAGGTAATCCAAAAGGTGGTCGTCATCCCAGCTTTCGATTAAAATTTTGGTAGGTACTGCTTTCATGATTCTTGGTTTATCATTTCTCGGCTAACTACGTCCTCGCTGAATTTGTAGCACAACTCGTCAACCAAATCTTCGCGGTATTCCCACTCGTCATGGCTTTCCCACAGCAACTTGCCGTCCCAATCGCTAAATGCTTTAATGTGCGCGTGTCCAAAGTAATCTTTTTCCAATTCGGCAGTGATACCTCCTGTGATGATGATTTTTTCGTAGTTCATGATTTCTTTTTTTTTGATTGTTACGGTTTTTACCATTCTTCTTGTTGCTTTCGCAATTCTGTCATTCGCGAATTTGTTTCTTGCAATTCTTTGTCAACCTGTTTGATTCGGTTCACATTATTGTTTTTCCGCGCATCCGCCCATTCAAGAAGCAGCGTCTGATAATTGCAAACGCATTTAGCTAATTCGCGTTCGATGTCTGCAAGCTCGTTTAATGAAATATTCATGATTTCTTTTTTTTGATTGATTGATACGACAAATTTATGGCACAAGGTCAAACGGGTCAAGCTTTTTTTTCGTTTTTCCCTACTTTTTTTTTGGTTATAACAGCAAAAGCGTTAGCGCCACTACGATTGCATACCAAAAAAATCTTGTAAATTTTTTCATCTTTTCTGTAATTGCTTTCGAATTTGATAGATGAGCTGCGTGATTGGTACCAGCATTCCAACCGAAGTTTGGTTGTCGCCGCCCCGTTTTTCCCACGTCTGCTCGGGCTTTTTACCCTGCTTAATACAATCCAACCGCCACTCCCGTAACGCCATCTTGAGCAATTCTGTCCGTACTATCATTACGAAATCCTCGTCAGCCGTCATCACTGCGTAATAGTCACTTTCTGTGGTTACTAGTCCGCTTGGTTTGTTTCTGCTTCGATACTCAAAAAACAAATTGCCCGTGCGATGCGCTTGCGTATCCAGCTTTACTTCGACCGTGTAGCTGTCCTGTTCTTTTCTGAGCAATTTGCTTAAGAAATTTTCGCCCTCTTGCCCTACCTGTAAATCGTACCGAAAATCATGGTTGCGTCGAATCATTCTCGGTCGTTCTTGCCCTCGATTAAAAAGGGGTTGTTTTTCAATCTCCAAGCTAACTTCGCTGCTTCAGCATCGTACTCTGGTATTTTCGTCGGGTCTTCCGCTCCCCTTGTAACGTGCTCATGCTGGCGTTCCAAAATTGAAGCGCGGTGCGTCTCATGCATCTGCAAAAATTTTCTGAATTCTGGTGCTTTGAGCCGTTCATAAATTTCGCCATAGTACCCCGTCTGTATCCTATCGACTACAAGCCGCAATTCCTCCAATTTCAAAGTCGGAAAATCATTGAAAATCATTTCCGCTACCATGATGTAATCGCTGTCGTCATACAGCCGTTTTTTAGCGTCTATGTAATCACTGCTAATTTTGACCATCGCACAGACTGCTTTTCTCGTTTCAACGGGTGCAATTCTTAACGCCGTTCGAATGTTCGTGCCTTCAAGCCAAGCCTGCTCGTTGGTAGCGTTAAACTTGCCCACTTTCGAAATAGTCCGCAAACTTGCCTGTACTTGGAATTTTTGCTGCTGCTGCCGAGCTTCTAAGCTCGAACAGTCCCTTGTAACCATTTGCGATGCTGTGTCCAATAATTTCTGTGGCTCTGTCTTTGTCATTTTTTGAGATTTTTTGAAGATAATGCAGAGCCGTTTGCTCTGATTTTAAGGTTTTGAATTTAAAGCGATGCTCCGTCAATTTGTAGTCCACCCATTCCTGCCAGATTTGCTCAAAATCTTCGAAAGGGTAAAGCAAATTTTTGCGTTCATCTATTCTCTTTTTAGTAGAAGTTTTAGTAGCTTTTTTTATAGGGGTTCTATTTGACCTAGCTGTCGGCTCATTTTGACCTGCCTGCTGGTTCATTTTGACCTTTCTGCCAGCTCTATTTGAGCCATCTGCTGGCTCAATTTGAACCTGTTTAGTCACGTCTATCCTACGATTCCTGCCGTTAAAACTTGCAACCGTAATGTAATCCTTTTCTGTAAGGTTATGCAGACTTCGTTTGACCGTCGAAACGCTGACCGCTAAATCAGCAGCCAGTGTTTCGTTGGTCTGGTAAAATTCGAGTCCGCTACTGACGTAATTCCAAACTTGAGCAAGCAGCACTTTTTCTGTCAATGATAACGCTTCGTCATGCCAGATTTCTGCTGGTATCCAAAGCCCATTGCTCTTAGCCATTACGAGTGAGTTGCAGGTTCACGGCTTCAATCAATTCATCCGCCGTTATTCCTTTCTTTTCATCCCCCGTAATTTCTGGTGCATATTTCAGGATGCCACGTGGTCGTCTTTTCGTCCATGTGCCAACCGTTGCTACTGTGATGCCTAACTCATTTGCTAAGGCTTCGTAATTACCGTAATGCTTCACAATGAAGCCGCGTACTGCGTTTTCCATTTTTATTCGTTGCTAATTAGATTTTGTCGTACCAGCATAATTTCCGCTGCTTTGGACTGTAAACGCGCCATGTCTTCAATCAATTCTGGCAATGCATTTAACGCCTGCCCTACCGCCCAGCTTGCCGTAATTTCGGCATCCTTATTACCTCCGCTTTTGCTTGATTGAAAGCCTTGGCTTGGGTCTGTCTTGCTCATTTTCCATTTGTACCCATAATTGGTCTGCCTTTCTTCGGTAATCCATACCGTATCGCCAACTGCATATCGGTCATTGGTTTTGGCGTTGGTTTCGCCAACTTTTCCGCTTTCCAATTTCAGCGTGTAGGAGTACATGGCACCGTGTTGTCCTTGCCATTCATTCACGTTTGTAATTTCTTGGATTTTCTCCATGTTATTTTGGTTTACGCCCATCTGGGCAAATTAAGTTCAATGATGTCGTTTGAATAACTCTGCGGCATGCCGTCCCATTCTATGAATTGACGTACAAGGTTTTCGATTCGAATTGCTGCTTTTTCTGCCGCCTCTTTGCTCTGGCGATAAACCGCCACATTGTACGGGCTATTCTTTTCCATTGCTACCCAGTAAAAACAGTCGAGCCCCAGCAATTGACTGTATATGTACGCCTGCTCATGGTACATAGCATTGAATGCTGTCCGTTCAAAGCCGTTTGGGCTGGCATCCTGAGTACTTTTAAGGTCATAAATAAAGCCGATGCCTATGCCGTCTGCAATGCCACGAAACGGAAAGCCAAATATGTCACCTTCAATGTGCTGCTCATACTCGGTTGAGGTTTCGAATAATTCATGAGCCGCTGGGTGATTGTGTAATGCCTGTTCCATACGGCAGATGAGCTGAAAATCCGCCGAGGTAATTACGTCCTGTCCGTCGATTGATTCGAGGAATTCTGCCCAGTCCAATTTGCCTTGCTTTGTCCTTCGGTCTACGTCAGGTGCTACTGCAAATTTTATGTCGAAATCATTCGGTTCTAAAATGTGGCAATGCATCGCCGCACCAAATATCATTGCTGGCGTTGGGTCAACCGCCTTGGTCACGTAGTCGATGTAATGGTTTGGCGACGTGGCAAATGCCTTCAATGCGCTCGCCGAAAGGTAGTCTCGTTTGTAACTCATTTTTGACAATTGATTTGCACACGAATTTCCATGCCGTGGTAGTCATCATTCCTGCCAATTAGGTAATTGAAAATTGATGTTTCCACAGTGAATTTGTTACGGTGCAGCCACGAGCAGATTTCTTCCGTATAGGGTGCGTACAAGTAGACTCGATGTTTCACGAATCGAATCTCGCAGAAAAGCGCAAGGTCTTCGCCTATGTGCTCCTGCAATTGGGTCATGGTTGTGAGTGTCGTCACGGTTTAAAAATTTAGATTGAATTAATGCCGAAGTAAGCGTCGGCTGGATGTTCTTCTGTATTCGGTATTTCGACTAAAGCGAGTACGTCAACTTCGATGCACATGCCGAATACATTGCTGTATTCACATCGTGCCCAAAATCGTGCGCTGGTCTTGCTGAAATATTCCACCACTACCAAACTGTCTCCAAACGCCTCTTCCGCATTCACCAAGTCCTCGCCATGTTCTGCTTCTACACGCAGCTCCTCGTCGGCGGTTAAACCTGTCAGGTCGCCGTTGAAAAGGGCTCCAATGTATTGCTCACCTACCGTGCAGGTGTAAAGTTTTACTGTGCGTTGCATTTCTTCGATTTTATTGATTTGATTCTTAGTCAAGCAAACGTTCAACCATGCGGTCGTATGCACATGAGTTAGCATCCGTTGCGGGTTTCCAGTACCCTGTTTTGCTTTTGTAATCGCAGAACGATACCCACGTTCCGTATTCGTTCATCATTAATTCGAAAATCCATCCTCGCCCATCCTCGTGTGTGAGCATGAAATAATGTCCGCGGTATTGCGTAACGATGGGTTCCAACTTAAAACCTTGCTTGTGTCCAATGGCGTTCAAGTTTTGCAATGAACCGTTCGCCCAACCTCGTGTGTTTTCGACGTAGATTTTTTCGTTTTTGATTTCGTTGATAGTCATGATTAAAATTTTTTGATTGATTAATTTTTTTCGATTGATTCTTTGACAAAGATAAACGCACAACCTTTAAAAAACCAAACGTTTCGTCAACTTTTTTTTCGAAAAAATTGATTTTTGTAGGGTTTTCAACGTATTCAGCCCGTAAATTTATTTTACCAGCCAGCCCATTACGAACGCAGCCCCTAGTGCATACCCTATTGCAGAGCTAAATGCGATACGCACCCTGCCAGCCCAACTCTTTTCGTCGGCAATCAACCCAGCAAACGGCAGTGCAATAAAAGGTCCCAAAAAAGCCCACAGCATTGTCGCCGCCATGTCCTTGTCGGCAACTGAATTGATGTACATGGTACTGCCAATTTCCAAGACGAATGCCGAACAAAAAACGAGCAGGTATTTTCTCTGTTTCATGATTAGAAATTTTGGTCGATTACTGCTTGTGCCCACTCCGTGATTTGCTCGGCATCTTGCCAGTGTCGAACTGTAACGATGTCCTGCGATTCCGTGTGGAATAAAGCAACCTCAAATGAGCTGCCAGGAGTTGCTTTAGCGGTTCCGCCAGTAATGATGCTGAAGTGGAATTTGTCGTTGATTTTAAATTGAGTCCAAAATGTGCCACCTGCATCTAGGTTCCATCGAGCAGTGGTTAGGAAGGCGGGGGTGAAAATGTTGTTGTTCATGATTAGAAGTTTTGATTGATTGATTTTTGATTGATTATGCCTTGTTCAGCAATTTTTCCATGTGTACAATGTATTCGTACATCGCATCGAATTTTGCGCCCGCCTCCTTTACTTTCTTGCTCCAAAACATTGTTGCTTCAGCTTCTCGGGCTTTTTTAGCCGAATCATGTTGTCGAGTTGCAAAGGTCAATTCACTACCTGCGGTGCGGAATTCTTTCTTAGCGGCTTCGTACTGGGTTTCGATAAACTTGTTCATGATTAATTTTTTTTTGATTGATTTCTTCGACAAAGATAAACGCAAGAATCTTTTAAAACCTAATTTTTTGTAAACTTTTTTTTCGTAAAGATTAAGTTTTGTAGGGGCAGTAACGTTTACATGCCGTAATTTTTTTTTCATGAAAAAGGGCAGCACCCGTCGGTACCGCCCCCCTCAATCAAAAAATCTGCGATGTGTGACGCCATCGCGAAATCATAGCTGCAAGGTACGAATTATTTCGTTCGTTTCTTAGTGCGTCCTAGAACTACTGCTTGCAAAATCCTTTTTAGTACGTCTACTACTTTGTCATCCTTGGTTGATTCTGTAAGTGCAGTAATCGTACCTGCTGCCGTAATAATAGCTAGAGCAATTTCGCTCCAATTTAGAAGTAAAAAATCCATAAAACGATGGTTTAGTTTGCTTCGAAGATACGCCAAACGGGGTCATGGTTGGAATTGTGATTGAGTTCTGCAAACCAACCGCCAAGCCGCGGCGTGTTAAATCCTTTTTCTGTTGCCCATCCCGCAAACCTATCGCCAAGCATTTTGTAACTGCCAAGCTGCAAATGGTGAGTGGTATTTTGGTACATCCGCATGGATTTAATTTGAACCCTGTCAACCGTGATAGGTACGTGCCATTTTTGGTGAGTATGTCCCCTCATAATGAGGTCGGCATCTGGAAATTGCATCTGGTCAAGGTCGACGTTTAAGACTCCTTTGCTTCGCTTTGCATTTCCTCCATATCCGTGGTGGTAATGAACCATGCTGACGGTCTGCCTGCGGGTGTTTTCCTTTTGGTAAACTATCTTGAGCCAACCGCTGTACCCAGCGACTAAAGGTCGCCGTTCTTTTGGGTACATCTGAGCCAATCTGTCGAGCGGGCTGGTATGCATTCTTTTCTCGATATTGGTTTCGTGGTTGCCCCGTCCAATGAATCGAATGCAGGTGTATTTCTTGAGCCGTTCGTATGTATCTTCAATTACGTCATCCAGATACGTTATGCTCTTGTATTCTGGTCGAATATCTGAATAGCTGCTGCGGGGGTCATATTTGCCGCCCATTAGGTCGAATAAATCCCCGAATATAAAAACCAAAAAACCCTCTGCTTCTGCCCGTTCTAAATGCCTAAAAAGCCGCGGTCTGTCGCATTTGACTGAATCAAAGTGCACATCGCTGATAAATAAGAATTTTAGCGGCGTGCTGCTGCGTACCTCATGGCACGTCCTGCTAACCTGCTTAATACTTGTAAAACCATGTAACGTCTGGGCTTTTGCTTTCGTCATCATCAACGTGTATAAATGTTTCCCCAATGCCCATGCGATTGAATCCTACTTTGTGAAGTGCCATAAGTACCAAATATCGCGTCCGACTGTTTGGTGTAAGAATGTCTGCAGCTAGTCCCTTTTTGTGAGGTGAATTTTTAACGGCTCGCGGGTTTCTTTTGAGCAAATCTTCGTTGTATGCCTCAGTTCGAAATCCACCGCCGCTGCTAATTCGAAAAGGTACGCCTGCGATATGTCGCGCCTCATCCAATAATCGCAGAAATTCTGCGTCCATGTTACGTCCGCTTCCTTGTAAATCTGGGCTGTCAAATTCATCTAATGTAAAGTACCGTAATTTTTCCATTTTTAGTCAACGTCAATTAGTCCTGCTTTGACTAACGCTCGCTCAACTCGGTTCATGCTCTCGGTAAGGCGCACCAGCACATCTTCGACACGCTGCTCCGTCCGTTCAATCTGTTTAATTTTTTCACGTAATCGTGCCACGTCATTGCTCTGTTTGATAAATGCCAAAATCGTTGCTAAAACGAAAGATGCAAATGCTATTACCGCCTCGTCAGTCATGGCTCTAATTTAAGTCTGTTTTTTTATTGATTTTTTTGAGCTAATTGGTCGAGTAAATTGCTCAAATCTTGCGGTATATTCCACTCATTTGCGCCGCTATCCTGCAACCTCTGGTGATGGTCACGGACAAGCTGAATGCCAATGGTCATATTGTTTGTGTATTCCCGTCCATAAATGTCAGGCATCAAACTACAATTTCGCTGCCTATATTCAGCCCAGCGGCTGTTAATTTCATGCGTTGCGCCTTCGTCCAGTGTCATGTGATTGCTTCTGTATATGTGGTAAATGTTCCCCCTGATTCGCCTGGCTTGTCGATATTTTCAAAAAACGCCATTTCTCGTTCCTCACCCGTAAAATCGCCAGTGTTTGAACCATACAAAACGGCGTAATTTGCACTTGTCCAACCTCCGCTTGTTGTAATTTGGCATTCGCCTGAGCCTAAGTCGATTGAGCTGCCTAAATCAATTTGAATCCAATTGTTTGCTGCAGTACTATTGCTGAGCGTCCACCACATGGAGCCAGCGGAGCTTCCGCTTCCATCAAATGCCCTCCAGGCATCGTAGCTTCCATACTGATAGCCCCTAGTTACTACATACGGTGAGGGAGTCGTGGCACTGGTCATATTTGCTGGGTACGCCGTACCGCCTCCACCCGTGGCAGTATATAACCGAAAATTGCCCATAGCAACTTGGCTGCTGACTGGATTTTTGCTTGCATCAGTCATCTGCAACCTCCAGTACCTCTGTTGCGTAGCTGCCGCCGTTATGTTGAATGTGTTTGACGTGGTTGTTGTACTAACCAATTTGCCAAATTCTAACGATTGAACAGTGATGTATGCCCCCGTTAAAATGGGTCCGTTGGTAATTGAAAAAGTGCCGTCAGAATTATCCGTGATTGTCTGGGTTGTTTGCTCCACATCACTGCTGTTGAATAATTTGACTAAATACTCCGCACCTGATACATAGTTGCTAACCGTCACGGTGCCTGTTTGCGTGGCTTCAAAATTCGAGATGGTTGCGACCGTCGGAGTCGTAGAAGTAAACAGCCCGCTGCTAATGCCATCTTCGTCAACTTGAAAAATGATTGTACCCGCTTGATTTTTGACAATAAATGCTTGAGCAGATTCATTCGAATCGTAATCAAGCACCATGGTAATATTGCCGTTGCTGGTTATTTCTAAATCGTCAGGAAAAGCTGCACCCGAACTAACTGGTGCTATTGAGCTGGTTCCCGTACCGCTGAACAACAAGCTCGTACCCTGTATGCTTCCGCTGCTGCTGACTGAGCTAGCACTCACGGTGCCGCCTATCGTAGCGTTGCCTGTGGTGGTCAGTGTGCCTTGGCTTACGAGTCCCAAGGTCCCCGTTACTGCTGCAGCGGTTACGGTCGTAAACGTTGGGGTCAAACTAGGGGTAAATGTTATCGTGTCGGTCGTCGCATTTGTGGTGATTGCAAGGTTGGTGCCTGCTGCCAAGGTGAGCGTATCATTTCCTGAGTCAGCAACTACGTCTGACTGCCCGCTAACTTGGATTGTATTAAAACTATCTGAGCCGCCGCCACCTGAGCCGCCCCCGTCAGCTGCTACCCACTCGCTGGCTGAATTGTCCCAGCTGAGCACCTGCCCATTGGTTGGGCTGGTGGCATTGACGTTTGCCAGGTCGCTGAGCTCGGCCAGAGCAATGCGGGCGTCTGCGTCGCTATTTGTGTAGAGGTCAGCAGTGCGGGCCAGGGTGCCGCCTGAGCTCGGCAAGTAAATAGACGCGGTGCCGCCTGTGTGGCGTAAGTAAGCCGACCCGCTGGCGCCTGTTATTATAAACGTGGCGCCGGCTTCTATCGTTACGCTGGCGGTGTTTGCTGTGGTATTCCCCTGAATGGTTACCGCAGTGAATTGGGTGCTGCCCGTGCTGTCTGTTGCTACGTTTAGCTCAATGGTGCCAGGACTGGTTTCTGTCAAGTCCACGCTGGTATTTGCACCCGCTTGCAGGTGTGCCGCTGTGTCGGTAATACCTACGAAGCTGCTCGTCGTTGCCTTGCTGCTATCCTTGTATATACCAGCTCCGCCGCCTGTAAATGCACCTTTGAGCAGTGATTCGGTATTTTGCTGGAAAATTTGCAGACTGTCGATGTCTGAGCTGTTTTGATTGGTGTCGCTTTCTACGTCATCAAGGTTAACTGCTTGCGTGATGGTAATTAGGTCAACTTTTTCCGAAATTTCGCCTGTAATAACTTCTGTGACTGGAGTCACAGGCGGTCTGCCACCTGTTATGATTTCGTTGTTGAATTGACCGCTAAAAGTTGCCGTTGGATTTGATATCGTTCCAGAATTTTCTAGCTGTAAGCAATCAACCCTGTAAATGCCACGAGCAGCGGTAAATTCTAACCCGTGGATGCTGTAATAATCACCACTGTGTACGATGGTATCAATAAGTGAAATGCCTGCGGTCGAGCTGGTTCGGCTATCTCGTACCTCACCTGTCAGCTTTTTTATGTTTCTCGATTGCCCTTGCAGATACTCCTTGGCAACCAAATTATGCAGGTTAATATCAGCCGCAAGATTGCTGTTGCTTTGCCATTCGCTCGGTTGAGTTCTTGTGCCGTTAGCTCGAATAAAGAGTCCGCCACCTCTGGTTCCTAATAAATCACTAAAAAATACCGTTGGCAAATTTAGAATTTCGCGAGCATCGGTATTGGAATTTTCTGCCTTGAATGTGATGTCACTGCCTCCAATCTCAAAGATGTCGGTAGGGTAAATTGTTGCGCCCAAAATGGACGGCGCAGAGGTCGTGTCAAACAGGTCACCAATTGCTGCTATATACGTTGCTTGCAGTCCGTCTGAATCAACTGGTATAATGGTCCATGCTATTGTGCAATCCTCGCTGGTTAAATCTGCGGGCAGTGGCGTCAGGTCAATGCCCATTTGAAAGGTCAAATTTTCCTCATCTGTCCAAACTAATGGCGGTGTGTACCAATCGATTCTTGCATTGCTTGAGGTCGACCAATTCGACGCATTTTCTGTAAACGTAACTACTTGGGCAAATCCTCCGCCATCCGTAACGTAAACCCCCGTGGTTCCTTGAATGGTCAAAGCCCGTTGAGCATAGTACTGCCCGAATCTCAATTTCGCCGAAATTTTGAACCGTCCTGCTCGTTTTGGCACTGAATCAAATGCTTGGTTACTTGTGCTTCCTTCTACGTGATTAAAATTGGCAGAAAATCTTAAGCTAATAACCGAGCCCTCGCCGTACTCAATGGTCGGTGCTGTCAACAACGTTGCATCGTACGAGCCATCGTGAAAATTATAAGAGTTTGGTACCCCGCTGTATTCGTGGTCAACTACGAAAGGACTGCTGGGGTATTTGAACGTGCGTTCAACCTTCAAAAGCGGGTTGAGCCATCCCTTTCTAAATCCCCGTAATCTTTTTAATCCTGAGCTGTCAAGGTTGAGTTCCTGTCGTGCAAGGGTTGCTGATGCCGTGGTGCCTACATTGTTGACCGTTACCCCAGCAAACGAGTCGGTATCGTATTCCTGCCCATTTAAGCCGTCTACAATGAATCCAGAATCAATTGTGGGGTCTATACTACTTCGCCAATAGATACGTGCTCCTAGCCCGCTTAAAATGCCTTGCAGGACGTCATATGTTTTCAAATAAGTGCTAGGAAAGGTATCTGTGTTGACAAACGTAGCGAAATTCATTTGTCCGTATTCCCATACCGAACGGTAAACGCTGTTCCAATCTTGGGCTTTGTACCACGTCAAAAGTGTCGCACGATGCGTGTCGCTGGTAACGTCCCAACTCCGCATGCGATTTAGACAATTTGCAACCAAATTGGCAACGTATGAATACCCGCTGCTTCCCGTGTTAAAATCATCGTTGCGTAAACCCGCTAAATCATCAATGGCAATGAGCCGAAATTCTTGTGGGTAATATTCGTCTGAATAATCCGCGATGTCTGCTAACAAAACGCCCCGCCAATAAAGGTGTCCTGCGGAGTAACTAGCCCCGCCATAATACACTTCGACTTGGTACCGCCCTTCAGCACTTCCTGCTATGTCCGCTAACAGCTGGTCATCATTGCCATTTTGAATGAAGTAGGTGAACTCAATTGTGCTCGGTATAACCGCTTGGCTTCTGTCGGTATCGTTGCCCTCATACCTCAGCACAAAACCGTCCGCTCCGCAGGTAAATTCTACGGGTGATGAGCCGCCGTATGTGGTGTCGTGAATAACGATGTGCCACGCCCGTCCGTCATCATCATTAAAATCGCTGTAATATTTGACCGCCATTTTTTATCTGTATCGTGATTGATTTCGTGTGCCGCGTTCATGAACAAGCAACAAATTTCTGCCCTGAATAACGCCATGCACATTTACGTCATTTGACTGGTTGCTATTTGGTAATAATCTGCTCGCAAATTCGCCCATTCTTTCGAACGGTATAACCATCTCTTTTCCGCTTGGATTGTCCCCCAATAAACTGAGCATTGGTCCCGTGACCATACCGCCCTGAGCAAATGCTGGTACCGTCGAAGCAAACAAAGATTTTGCCGCGCCAGCAGCCGCTCCTGCCAATGCGGGAGCAAGCACCAAAGCCAGTGGACCAGTTGCACCTGCTGCTTCAAATGCATTCCGTATTGCCATTGCCACAACTTCCGCCAAGATTACGCCCAATGCCTCCCGTCCCGTAGACTTGAGTGCCTCGTTAAAACTTTGGTTTTCTTTTTTGGCGTTAATAAACGCCTGTCCTAACGCATCACCAATCGTGTTGCCAATGTCCTCTGCCTGCTCCTTCAATTCCCTGAAAGTATCGCTGACAATTTCAGGCAAAGAACCGAAAGCACGGCTCAGTTGCTGACCTACCGTAAGCCCCGTTTCTCCAACCTGTATCAGTGAGCTTCTAAAACTTGGAATGAGTTGCTTGCCCTCTTCAATGCTTTTTGTCATTTCGTCAAGCGTCTCGACCATCGTTTTTTGCCGTGGCTGGCTGGCGGCAATTGCTTGGTTATATTTTGTGAAAGCAAGACTCAATTGGTCGAGTGCTGGAGTCAATTTTTCGACTCGTTTGGTAGCCGTTTCAGCACTACCGCCACCGCCACCGCCACCGCCAAAAATGTCATCAAGCGATATGCCAGTCCGTTCAGCAGACTGCTGCATACGCCGCTTGATAATGTCCATTTCTTCGCTCAGCTTTGCTTCTCGCTTTCGTAACTCATCAATGAAAAATTGAGTTTGTCTTTCAAATGCTTCTTTCTCTTGTGGGCTGTTGAATCGCATTGCGGATGCAGGTGTCTCCATTAGAACGGTCTGCCCGTTGATTTCAACCTCAAAAAATTCACCGTTCAGCTCATCTATGCTTTCCGCAATGCCTTGCTGTGTCTGAATCAACTGAGCTTGCAGGTCAACCAAACTGTCTTCGTACGCCTTTAAAATGGCTTTTTGCTGTATGCTTTTGGTGTACGCATCAACCGCATTTTTTAAATCCTTATAGCCCGTGGTTTCAGCATCGAGATTCGCGAAAGTTTCGGGGGCAATTTGATTCAATCGAGCTAAAACCTCCCGCCGTTTCGACAAATTATCTCCAGCCAATTTATACGCCGCTGCAAGCCGCTCTACTTCGGTTTTTTCTTCCGCTACTGACTCCAACCCTGCTGTGCGGGTTTTGTCCGCTCTATCCTCGGCGGTTTCAACCTCCTTTTGCCGTTTACTCAAAAGGTATAAACCTCCTGCCAAAGCCACGACGGCTGCCGTGACTGCGACGTATGGATTTGCGAGTGCGGCAAGGTTGTTTCTAATCTGCGCTGCGGTTGCGCTATTCAACGCAATTTTCAGTTGACTTAAAGCGAAGACAAGTTGCCCGCCTAAAAACAGTAATGGTCCAATTGATGCTGCCGCCGCAGCAAAGCCTAATCCCAACGCAATTGTTGCTGGATTAGCCGACGCAAATTTGCTTACCAGCTTTGTCAAAAAATCCAGTAAGCCATTGACCTTGGGCAACAGTTTTTGACCAATGGTAGTAGCCGCTGCGCTCACCGCAGATTTCAACTTGTCAAAACCGCCTCTTGTGGTTTCCTCCAACGTCTTTCTTGCTTTGGCTGCTGCACCCGTTCCTTCGACCTGTTTGGTGATGTATTCATCCAGCGAATCGGTCGTCCCCTGCAAGACTGGAATAATTTTACCAGCACGGTCGCCAAAGAACTCAAATGCCTCCGCTACTGAAAGGTTGCCGCTCGTGATGGCACGTAGAGCCTCCTGTCCGTCATACCCCGCTTTTGCCATCGTGGTCAACGACTTGGTTAAAGCCGTACCAACCGTCGACGCATCAATGCCCGCATTTACCAGAATTCCAATCGCCGCACCCGTTTCCTCCAACGATAAACCCAATGCGTTAGCAGTGGGTCCGACTGTACTCATAGCAGAGTCGAATTTTTGGAGGTCTAGCGCACTGTTACCAAACAAGATTGCCATGTTGTCGGCAACCCGTCCAGCCTCAGATGCATCAAGTCCGAATTGGTTGAGCGTAGCACCAATGATTCTCGCCGTCTCGCCAAGGTCTTGGTCAAAGGCAATTGAAAGGTTCAAAACCTCTTCTGTCATTGCCTCAATTTCGGAGCTGCTTTTACCCAATTTTGCCAGCTCCAATTGCAACGATGCAACTTCGTCTTGGGTCTTGCTGGTGCTCGCTCCTAATGCCTGCGCCTGAGCCGTCAGCCGCTTCATTTCTCCCGCCGTGAATCCACTGACAGCCTGCACCTTAGCCATTGCGAATTCGAAGTCCGCTGCGGTCTTCACCGAAATAGCCGCTATGCCAAGCAACGGAGCGGTTAAAGAACGTGATAAGTTAGAACCAATCTGCTTCATGTCAGCAGCCGTCCTTTGCATCTTTTTTATGCTCGTTTTCAGAGCCTTGTCAAACTGTCGAGTATCAGCCCCGAACAGTATCCGTAGTGCCGCCGTTTGTTTTGCCATGTCGATTCAGTGCTTTTGTCATCCTTTCGAATTTAGCTCTTGTTTCCGAATCTAACGTGGTCGGCGGGGTGCTAATGCGTCGTTCGTATTCGTACGGGTTAAAGTCCTCCCAGCTGGCTGCTTTGGACGTTTTCCCACGGTTCAAATTGTACGTGAGTGCAAGCAACTGGCTGGTGTGCATCCATTGCCTCTTGTCAACCGTTTCTAAATACCTGAGCTGATGCTTCAACTCACCAAAAGTGCACCGCCAAAATTCTTCTGGTTTAATGCCTTGCTGCAAGCTGTAAGCATACAATTGCTCAAACGTTATTTTGCTTTCCTCTTGGTCTTGGTCGGTAACTTTTTTTTTCCGTCATCAAGGTTCATTGCTTGAGTGATAATGTCAAGCAATTCATCCAGTGGCGTGCTACCAATTAAAACCAAAAATTTGCCCCGCGAAATTGTCATTTCGGTATCGTTGAGCATACAAAAAGCACGAGCCGCGTGCCACAGCAATTTGGGCACGTAGCTCAATGCATTTTGTTCTAGATGATTCTCGAGGTTATGTAACTCAATTCCTGCTTCCTCCACGTACTCGCCAAGTGCGAACATGTTAACCAGTAAATTGACTTTCGTGCCGTCCGCTAAGGTCAGCTCAAATTGCCCTCGAAGTTTGTTCATCTATTAGTCGTTGTTGTTGTTGAAAGTAGCGTTGGTGTCATCGACAATTGCCTTGGTGATTGCGCCGTCGCCTTCAAAGGTAACGCTGTAACTAGCAATTTCGTTCAAGCCAGCACTTTCTTCGTAACTGGTGATGTACGCCTGACCGTAGTACATGTAATCGCCATCTACGCCAGTTGTCCAACTCAATCGTAGGCGAGTTTTTGCCGTCCACAAGTCAAATAAATCAATCGCTCCTTTTACGTCAGAAGTAACGTCAAATTGAATCAATCCTTCAGCACTCATGCTCCACGTCAAGCCGCCAGTCAAAATCTCACGCTGTCCGTCATTATCCTTGGTGGTTGCATCAAGTACCTCCATGCTGCCAGTAAACGTGCCTGAAGTCGCACAAGCTACCAATTCCCATGTATCGTTTTCAGCCACTACGTCACCGTATGTGCCGCCAATAGTTGGGAAGTCAGTATTGGTGGTATTGCTGATGTAAACACCAATCGCATTGGAGCGAATTTTACCCGTTGTTGTTGCCATCTTTTTTCTCTTTTTCTGTAATCTTTAATTCTGGAAAATTTCCGTCTAAAGGTACGCAAGGAAAAGTTGCCTCCTTTTTGGCAAAGTTGCCATACGGGTTCATGCTCATTTCGTTTTTTATGTCAACGATGTAAGGTCGGTCAATACGAGCAATTTCAGCCCGAATTTTATTGCATTCCCACATGATTTTGTTGAAGCTCTGGTCAAGTCCTCGGTTTAATCTATGCTCGTAGAAATAATTTTTTTTGAGTTTGATATTCTCTAGTAAATATCGTCTCGTAAGCCGCCCCACATTGCTTAATGCTCCCGTGAATAATCGGCACTGTTTTGTCCGCCAATTTAGAATGTAAAATTGCGCCATGCCCCAATACGGTATGCCGTTCGTCATTGCTTCGTGAGCAAGTCTGCTGTAATCCACGTCCAAAATGTTGTCGCTGCAAAACTCCATGTAATAGTCAAAATCACGGTTCAAAATCTCTTTGGTAACCGCATCAAATTTTTGACCTAATGGCTTGTTTGGCGACCAAACGGTATCGTATCCAAATGATTCCGCAATTGCTTGACTTTTCTTCTCGCTTACTCCTACAATTACAAAGCTGTCATGTCCATACTCGGCAAGCTCTGCTCGGGTGCGCTCTAACGCCGTAAATGCCAGTTTCGTGATTGACGGTCTGCGGAATGCTGTTACATGAATTGCTACCGTCATGGATTTGCTGTGGTTCGTTCCGTCATGTGCACACTGTATTGTTGTGTAAAGGTAAACACATCTGTCCCCTCGAAAACGTCGCTTGCCATGTTCTGCATTCGAATTTGACCAACGTCAGAATTGCCAGCAAAATTATCAAGTGCCGAACGAATCGCTAAGCACGTCAGCCAAGCGTTACGAGGGTCGCCAAAAAAGGTGGTAACCTCGACCGTAAATTCGTCATAGTCCACCCGTCGGTCTTTGGTGTCAATTGGTTCGGTGCTGACCAGTTGAACTGTGACCGCTGGCAACTCGCTGCCTTGCAACCTTACAAGCGGAAAAATGTTATCCGCTGCAACGTAACTGGTTACGGTGCCGTCGGCTTTCAAAATATCAATAATGTGGTGGAGCATTACAGTCCGTTTTTCTTTTTGAATTCTGCAAGTTTCGCGAAAATATCTTTCGCAAACAAAGCCTCGCTTGCTGCCCGCTTAGAATCGAAAGCCTCGTCGAAGTAATATTTCCCTTTTGTGCCCGTATGGTTTATCCGCTTGCGCCGCATCCATCTGCCCGCTCCATCAACTACAATAAATGCCCTGCTTTTCTTGCTTCCACTGCTGATATACGTCGAGCCATCTTTGCGTTTCCTTTTACGTTTTCCAACCTCGCGAATTCCAGATGCCGTGTCGCCCGTAATCAGGTGACCAGTGAACGCATAATTCTGCTTGTAAGGAATGCGGTAACTGCCGAGGTTGCGGTACGTGATAAAATCCTTTTTTGCATGCTCAATTACGACGTATGCTTGCCCCGCCTTTTTTGCGTACTTGCCATTCGCCGTTCTGATACTTTGAGCCAATGTCCCGCTGCCCGTCTTGGACAATGCCGTTCGTTTTGCTGCATCCCGCATCCCTTTGACCGCATCTCGCTGCGTCTTCAAAAGAAACTGCGTGCCGAATTCAAACGGCAGTTTTTGTAACGCCTTTTCTAACGCTCGAAATTGATTGATGTCTAACGTGATTCGAGCATCAAGCATTATCCCTCAATTCAGTTGTAATTAGCAGCAATTCTTTACGTCCAATTTCCTTTGTACCCGTGACGTAATAATTCTCGCTGTCGTACTCAATTATCATGTCCTCTGTAACGTCCGTTCGATACCGTATGGTAAATTCGGTTCGATTCGTCGCTACAAGTTGATTTTCCCCAACCGCCTCGCCAGCCAATCGGTCGAGCTTTTTTCCCCATACCGTAGCTAAGGTCGTGAAAGTCGCCACTGGGTGGTTCCATGCATCACGGCTAACCGTCTTTTGCTTCAAAATAAGCCGTCTATCTAGTTCGCCGACGTTCATAGTACCCTAAATTGAGAAAGTAAGCTGCTGACCGTCAAGGGTACATCATTTGCCGTCCGTCCAATAGCCACGGTCATTCGGTTTTCATAGAAGTGCGCAACCAGCAACCGAATCGCCTGCACAATCCCTTTCGGCACATCCGCCTCGGCATACCCTACGGTAAAGGTAATTTTGATACGGTTCAATGCGTAAGAATATAGGTCGGGCACATCATGAAATGCAATCCGTCCTGAGCCGTTGGCAAATTCGTAGTAATATTTTGAACTTGCCAGTTCCGTCAAAACGTTGCTGGTATTGATGTAATGCACAGATGTGATTTCCGTCACAGGTCCCACTGGAAATCGAGTGGGGTAAAACGTATCAATGTAACCCAATGCACCCACATCACCCAGCCGTATGTTGCAGTGACTTTCGATGTAATCAATTGCCGCGTCCCTCATTGCCGCAATCAACGTGTCATCTGCATCTGAATCGACGCGGGCGTAGGTCTTTAAATCTGCGACCGAAATAATGTCGTCCAGACTTGGGGTCGATGTGTAAGAAACTAACATGCTCAAAAATACACAAAAGCCCGCAGACTCATCCGAAGATGAAGTCTGTGGCTTTCATGGCTTGCGATGCCGCTTGCATTGCAATTTTCTTGTCCTCTTTTAATTTCTTAACCCAACCGTTGATGTATGCTTGGCTGTTATCGTCATTGTAATCAATCCCAACCGTTGCGCTAATGAACTGCGCTCCAATCTCTGCAACCAATTCTTCGACCGCATACGAATCTGTGCCAAACCCTTCCGTCTTAGCGACGCCTGCGCGATTCAAGCAGGACTTGTGACCAGTTGAATGAATTAACTCGTGAAAGAAAGTGTGGCAGTATGCTTCTGCCGTCTCAAAATCATTTTGCTCTGGCATCTGAATGTGGTGCTTACTAGGAACGTAATGAGCAGAACTGCCACCGTTGAACCACGTGGGGCGTACATCAGCGGGGTAAAGATTGAAAACGTAGTCCGCTGCTTTGGTGCTTCCAACGTCTTCGTGCTTTTTCTCAATTACTGGAAAACGCGGCTCGATATTTTCACAATCTGCAATGTTGAATACGTTGAAGTATTTCGGCTTGAAAATTTTCGTACAATCCTTGGTTGTGCCATACGCATTCAAAACCGCCTGTTCATTTGGGTACCATGTACCGTCTTGGTGCTTGAATGATACTGCGTAGTAAACTACGAATTCGCTTTTGGCTCCCTTGCGTACTTGTCCGCCCTTTTCCGAACATTGCTTGTACGTCATCCACTCGTTGTATTTGAACCCACGGTCTACGCAAGCGGCAGAGAGTAAAAATATATTAATTCCCTTGTATGCCTTGCCAGTAGAATTGTTGACTGGCATGCCGAGGTCATTGCCGCTCCATGGTCGGAACCACTTGAGTCCGTCTTTTTCGAGTCCTGCGATTACTTTCTCGGTGATTCGGCTGTAGATGTCTTGTGTCATGATTTCTTGATTGATTGATTGATTGATTGATTGATTATTTGGTCTGCGCTTCGAAAATTTGCTTTTTGATTTCATCTCGTTCAGCGAGCAACTTCGTCAACTGCTGCTCCCATGCTTTAACCTTGTCATTGTAGTAATCCCATCCCCAGTCATTGGTGAGAAACAAGTTTCGGCAATCTTGGTCGGAATTCATTTTTGCAATTACGAAATCAATGTCGTTCCATACTGAATCCAAGTTTGCAAACAAAGCAGCTTCGAGGGGGTTGTTTAAATTGTTCATTTTTTTAGATTTTTTTGATTGATTGATGGGACAAATTACGGGGGCGGACGTGATACCAGTCAAGCATTTCCTCAAAAAAAATATCGTAAATCTTAACTTTTTTTTCTGTTTCGTTGATTTTACTGACGTTTGCTGCCGTAAAAAAAAATGTAGATTTTTTGACTGAGCACAAAAAAAGGGCAGCCGAAGCCGCCCCTTTCTGTTGAACCTAACCCTGTAAACCTTATGCCGAAATCAAATCATTGGCAATGCTCAACGCGCCTGGCTGACGTACTGCAACGTCATAGTAACGGTTGAGGTGCAAGTTGACCTGCCCCGTAGATGCCGCGCTGTATGGGTCAACCAAAATGTCGATGCCTGAGAAGTAAGCCAAAAGTAAGCCCTGTCGGAAGTTACCGAAAATCATTTGCCCAACTGTGCCAGAAGTCTCGTCAGCGAGGTGCTTTGTGGCAACTGGTCGGTAACCATTGAATTGCCCATTGTCGAACAATGCAGAAACGTTAGCAACCTGAGCCAACTGCTTGGACAATCGATACGTCGTTGGACTCATGACATAAACGCAACCGCTCAAATCACCGCCTGCCGCTAATACTGCCGCTTCCATTGCCAACGCAACGTTGGTGCTGAAAGTGGTGTCGGTAGCACCAGCAGTTGACTGGTCATCTACGTCGCCATCAGCCAAGATTGCTGCGAACGCCTTTCGGTCAATGATTTCTGTCAATTCCTGACGTAAATCTGACGCAATCAATCGGTCAACCTCTGGTCCGCCTTGCAAAATCAATTGCTGTGAGTAAGTGGTCTTCGTAGAAAGTCGGTTTGGACTCATGGTGATTTCGTCCATTTCCATGTCCGAACCAGTAGACGCAGTTACCTCGCCAATTTGCGTGGCTGTACCCGCAACGCTGATACGTGGGAATTTCAAATTGCCTGTCGCGTTGATTACTTGCGCTCCCAACGTCTCAATTACGCTAGGCGCACGCAACGCCTCAATAGCTGCTGGTACGTCCGTTGCAACGAAGCCAGAGCCGTCACCAGTTGGTGTTGCTTGAAAGTTGTCTGCTGCACCCGCACGCAATGCGATGCTTGGAATGCCAATTGTGCCGTTTGGCTGCAAACCTTGCGAACGCATTTCTCGTTGCGCTTCAGTCGCCCATTCTGCCTCTGCTCCCTCCAACTGTCGTCCGTTGCGAGCATCGTTGATTGCCCGTGACAAGCTGAATCGGTAATTAACCGCCTTAATTTCTTTTTGCTCTGACGTAGAAGTCGTGCCTGCATTTGCCATGCGTGCTACCATCTCTTGCTCACGTTTTTTGTGCGCAATCTTCTGGTCAATTTCCTTGATGTATTGGTCGAGTTTGTCTGCGCGTTCTTGCTCCGCTTCAGTCATGCCTCGTCCTTCCGCTTCGACCAGCTTGCCAATTTCTACAAATTCCTCGTAGTATGCGGCTCGCTGCCCTTTTAAATCATTCATGTTCATTGTTCTAAAATCTTTCGCTTTTGTTTCCGTAAATGTACGTTCTTTTTCGTTTTCACTTTTTCGTGTTTCAGCAGTCGGCGAATCGCCCGTAATATCTGCAGAATTTTGATAGTCATTTTTAACTTTTTCCTCCGCTTCCACAGCCACAGCAAACTTGCTGCGAGCCTCCAAAGTGGTCGTTGGATAAGCTGGGTAAGTAACCGCGCTAACATCGTATAATCGTTTTACTTTAGTGACCGTCCGTAAATTTCGGTCTTTGTCCACATCTTGCTCACCAATGGTAAATGCAAAACTCATCTGGCTGATGTCGCCCCTTTTGACCGCTTTGTAAGTGTCTCTGCCAAGCTGCGTGTCACTCAATATTGCCCGTGTGTAAAGCCCTTTTTCATCTACACGCAACTCCAACGTTCCGTTGGTCGTGCGAGCCAGTGGCATGCCGTCATGATTCAAGAGGTATCGTACGTCATCTTCAAGTACCGAATCGAACGCACCACGAGCAATGCGCTCATTGAAAAATCCTAGGTCTGTAATCTGGTCAAAATTTGCCGCATAGCCCTCCAAAATCATCTCGTCGCTAGACTCCGTTTCAGCTGCTCGTAATTCCATGGTACGCAGCTCCACATCAGCTCCGTACTTTTCTCGCATTTCTGCTTCTAAATTTTCGTGTTTTTTTTCGTTCATTTTTTCGACTGTTCGTTTTGCCCAAGGTAACATGCTTTTGCCGCCCCAAGCATCGTACATTAATCCGCCACAGCCCTCGTCATACGGTACATCTGCATTTTGCGCATGCCGCGACAAAAAGCTGTAAATTCTTTTTACTGTATTTGCGCTTAGACTTTCGCGTTTAGCCAAGCTGTTAGCCCTTGCTTTACCAACTGGTGTGCCACAGCTACCCCATCCATTGTCATCAGCCCATTTCAACGCTCTTTTGGCGTTGTTTGATGCTGATTGCGGGTAGTCATTATATGCCATCGTCTTCCGTTGGATTTTCGCCCAAGTTACTACCGTTTTTGTTAGCCAAATTTTCGCTATGATTTTCGAATTGATTCAACGCAATTTGGTTAACCTGTACAAAGTGTACATCGCCGCCGTCTACTGGGTTCAAACTTTCTTTGCTGCGAACCTCGTTAATGCTCATCACTCCAAGTTTTATCATGCCGTCATAAAACTTAATGCGAGCCTCCATGTCAGCACGGTACATTTCATCCATGTTCATCCGTACATAGTAACGGTCTGCCTCCCGTGATTGAATGAGTTTGCGATTCAACTCTTGCTCCCACCGTTGAACCCACGGCGAAATCGTCTGTCTGGCAAACATAATTTGCTGTTGCTCGACGTTATTGTAGGTCGTTTGACTATCGAGCCAAATTAACGACGGCGGCACGTTGAAAATTCGGCAAACCTCTTCCGCCTGAAATTTCTGCACGCCCAAAAATTGCGCTTCGTCGGGGCTGATGCTGATTCTTTGGTATTTTAACCCGTGAGGCACCAATTTTATGCCCGCACTGCCCTGTTCTCTCCAATTATCCCGCACCTCTTTGATTTGCTCCCTGCGGAGTGGCTGGTCCGTCGAAATAACCCCTGTAAGCTGTCCGTCCTCAAAGTACCGTTTTCCGAAGTTTTTGCTCGCTACGCTGAGCCCTAGGTTCTCGCGGTGCAGAGAAATCGGCGATTGTCGGTTTAAATTGTAAATCTCAATCATGTTTTCAGGCATCACCATGCCATGCCCTTGCACCTTGAATACCCGTCCGTTTGGTGTTACCGTGTCTTCAACCTCATCTGTCGGTACGCAATGCATGGATTTTGCGTAACCAGCCTCGTCCCGTTCAATTACCGCATAGCCCCGTCCCCGAAGTACCGCATATGCCGTGACCGTTTCGAAGAATTCGAATGCCGTCTGGTAATCATTCGGTCGACTGCTCAAAACCTGATAGCTAGGGTGCGTAATTCCCGCCTGCTTGCTGTTGCCAGATTGCTCCCATATTTGAGCATCAAGTCCCGCAACGGTGCTGCTGATTTTTGAAGCACAAGCATACACCGCTGCAATGCTCATTGCCGTCCGTTCAGTGACGTTCACGGAATTGCCTAAAATCATCCCAAAGCTGCTCTGCACATCAAAATCTTGGCTGTCGTATTTTCCAATTCTTCGACGTTGAAATGCTGTCTGTAATCTTTCTAAAATTGATGCCATTTTTTCCCGTGAAATTTATTGCAAGGTAAAGATTTCTAAGGTTTCGGATTTTTCTTGGTCTTTTAACATCTCGCCAAACGCCATTATGCTCGCCACAACTCCGTCCACTTGTTGACCCGCTTTGTTTTTGTTTTTTGTGACCTTGATGTTGTCTGCTGGGTCACGGCTTAGAACTACGCAACCAAACTGCCAACGCAAACACGCATTGCCGCCATGAATTAACCGCCCAGCGACTATTGCCATCTCCATTTGCTTCGTGGGGTAACTCATGTCATAAAATCCCTGCCCAAAAGGGTACATTGGTACGCCCTCATCCTCAAGCTGCGGGGTGATGTAAGTGCTGAATTTTCGGTCGTAACCAACCGCTAAAAAATTGAATTGGTGATGCGCCCGTACAATGTAATCTTTTACCCATCCATAGTCCGTGACGTTGCCGTCCGTGATGGTCAAACTGCCATCCGCTTCCCATTGTCGGTAATCAATACCGCCAGAAATGCGTTTTGTATTAACGCTTTCTTCGTTTATGAATTGGTGCACCTTGAGGTACGTTTTTTCCTCATCCACCCATACCATAGCAAACGCCGTTAAATCCCGCGTGCTAGCCAAATCTAATCCGCCGTAACAAGGTAACGTGGCTAGGTATTCATCTGACGGTAGTGCTTCCGCTCCCTGCATGAATTCCTCGTCGCTAATCCATGCTTCATTGGCACCCGTCCAAATGTTCAAATTTAGACGCTTGAACGTGTTGATGTTTGACGGCGCTGCTTTGGCTTTATTTCTCTGGTCTATGAAATAATCTTTGCGACAAATTGTGCCGTAGCCTGGGTTGGCTTTTTTCCATGTTTTTTCGTCATCCCACGGGTCGTTAGCATCCGCCGCATAAATTACTGGTAAATACGTCGGGTCATCAATTTTGCCATCCCGTACGCCAAGCGCGTATTCGTGTTGCTCAAAACAAATGCTGCTGGTGTCATGCCCTGCCGTCGTCAAAGCAATTACAATCGGTTGCTCGCGGGAGCCAATTGAAGTGGTTAAAACATCCCAAAGCTCACGGTTGGGTTGCGTGTGAAGCTCATCGAAAATTACGCCGCTACAATTGAAGCCGTGCTTCGTCTTTGCTTCACTTGAAATTGACTTGTAAAAACTGCCTTTGTAATTGATTTGGTTTCGTAGAACTCGGCACGCTTTGCTCAGTGACCTAGATTGCTGCACCATGCCTTGTGCAACGTCGAATACAATTCGGGCTTGCGCCGTATCTCCTGCCGCTGAAATTATCTCTGCACCTTTCTCACCTAATCCCGTGAGCATGTACAGAGCAATTGCCGCCGTTAATGAGCTTTTGCCATTCTTTCGAGGTATCTCAACGTAACACGTTCGGTATTTGCGTAAACCGTCTGCTCGCTTCCATCCAAACAGCGGGCAAATGATGTCATTTTTTTGCCAATCCTCAAGCAGAAATCGACCGTTGTATGCTTTGACATGTGAGCAGTAATTCTCGATAAAATTAATCGCATGATTTGCCGCCGCTTCATCATACCAATCTCCGTCGCGGAAATTACAAGGCAACGAAATCATCTGCTCCGTCATATGCACCGCCTGTTTGCGCCGTCATTTTGTCCACTAAAACGCCAAGCCTTTGTCTGCATTCTTGTAACTGCTGATACTCTGGTCTTGCCCGTGAATATACGTCGCCAGATTTGCCGACTACTTTGTATGTGGGTCCATGCTGATTTACGTACCGCTGCAATCTTTCTAACTCAATCAGCACGCACGCCATTACTTCGAGCCTCATCTCATCGGAAACGTCAAGCGATTTGTACTGCTCCCACCGTGATTTTAGCTCGTCAAATTTCTCTTTTTGCGCGTCACTCATATACGTCATTGCAGCCGTCAATTTTACCGTCAATTTACGTCCCCTTTTGCCTTTGCAACCGTTGTCTCAGAGCCGAC
>Ga0208898_1000510_pt1 | contig 30261 bp, 39 predicted proteins | sample VirMetDEL_Mar_4_FD_184513 | JGI IMG/M metagenome (GOLD analysis project Ga0208898, IMG submission 184513) | Aqueous microbial communities from the Delaware River and Bay under freshwater to marine salinity gradient to study organic matter... | ecosystem: Environmental > Aquatic > Marine >...
GGGTCAAGCACTATGTCGTCATTGGCTATGATGACTTCTTGGTGGCCATCAAGGAACGCTTGTTTCATAACGGCGTTGTAAGCCTCCCCAAACGATTTATAGGTGTTAGGTATCCATTTCAGGGGGGCAGGGCTTAGGCGTGGCTTAGAGGGGCTTGAAAGATATATCGGTACTCCATCAGGCAAGTAGAGTGACATGCTTTTGAAGAACAACTCTAAGCCCTTCTTGTTGGTTGTGGAACACACACAGATTGGAGTCATAGGAATAGCTTTCTGCACTTCTTGCAATAGGGTTTGCGGGGTTCCCAGTGGAATCGTTGACAGCATCGCTTGCACAGCCGCCATCTCACTGTGGTTGTTTGTTTGCCCAAATTGTCAGACATGTCTGCTCCAATTCAAATGAGACTGGATTGGTCTTGAGAGCGTCTTGCTTGCCCCTTTGGTACATCTTAATGAGTTCCTCTGCTCTGATTGCTTCTACATCGATTAGCTGCGGGTCAGCAAGGAAACGATTAGCACCAATAACGGTAAGAGCGCCCATGCAAGCACCTAAAAGCCAAGTCGTGAACTTTTGTTCATCCATCTTTTTCCCCCGCCTCTAGCTCTAGCCGATGGTCTTTTAGCTTCTGCACGGCTTCTTCAAGCATGGCTACAGAGTCCTTAGCTCTGTGTAACGCTTGAGCAAGCTCTATTTCTAGCTGCCGTATCTGGTCGAGTAGTTCGTACATGATTGTCCTCCGATGATTAGGAATACATCGTTAAACTAATACACCATCTATACTCTGTCAATTTATTTGTTGTGTTCTCGCTACATCCTAGATTTAGGCAAAGGTTCCCCAAGGGTGGTAGCCCCTACCATCCCTGCCCAGTAGGGCACACTCTATAAGCCCTACCTAGCAAACCCGAAGGCAGCGATTCATTCATCAGAGGCTTGTCCCACCCATGTCCCTCTGACTACCTGAGTCCCTCGCTGACAGGCTCAGACCTAAACATAGGGTGTCCATGCTAGGTGTCTTTTCTTCCCTGCCACCGATTCAAGTGCATAGCTAACGGGGGGAGTCCGATCAGGAATGGGAGGGCAATAAAAAAAGGCCTTAAGTCTGCGCCCGGTGAGAATCCCCCGCAGGGGACAGACGCATTCTTAAGACCTTTTCGTATCCAGTTCTCACGCCAGATGGGGCTTATAGTACACAGCCGTATCCAATGGGTCAAGGGGCAATGGGTCAAAAGGGGTCAAAGGACTACCACAAACCATTCGACAATAGGACTTATTGGCGATTGACCAAACGCTATTAGCGATTCAAAGGGGCCGTATCCAACCCGGGCACGGGCGCACGCACGGGTAAACGTACTATCCAATCTGCTATGCCGTATCCAATTGACCACAGCAAAACCAAATGACCATATCGCCTAGAAGTCCCCCACAAAGGGGCGCTGGTAGGCTTGCAGTGCTGCAATAGTGTGGAAATAGGTCGGATGATGGTGGCCAAGCCCTAGCCAATGGCTAAAGCCTAGCTAAAAGCCCTTATAAGCCTTTATAGGGCTTTCAATGGCCTAGCCATAGGGGGTAGGACTAGACCATAAGAAAAAAGCCCCTAAAGGGGCTTATAAAGGTTTTTAAGGCTTACCGGGTTCTCATTGTGGCAAATAGCCCCTTGCTAGTTGTCCAAGCCTTATAGGTAAAGGGTGCAACTCGGCAAATCCTCTTTTCTTTTCTTAAGAATCGCATCATCACGCTAGCCCTTTGCCGTGTCATAGCGTCATCTGGCGTTAACTCTTGATTATTCCAAGCCCAATAGAATTGTGATCTTTTCATGGTTAGCCCCTTAGAACCCGGTCAAGGTGCCGAGAAAAAGCAAAGCCCAAATAGAGCCATAAAAGACTATAGCCCCGGCTATAAACTTAATTGCATTAAGCATGGTTTGCCCCTTGATTGTGATGGTTGGACAATTTGACCCCGGCGCACTGCATAGCCTTAATCCAATACTTAACTTTTCTGGCTGGATTGTCAGGGCTAAAGTGAATTGATTCGCTGCGGTATTCCCCGGTCATATAGTCTTGCTCGGGGTCACTGGTAAACCAAACACGGCTAGACCGATTAGCCGGGGATTGTGATGGGTGAACGTACAGCCCTTTGAGAATTAAGACCAATTCTCTAAAAGTGTACTTTTCACCAATGGCCGAATATCCAGCGTCTTCTACTTCGCCATGCTCGGCGCTTTCTTCTGTAACAATTTCAAAGGTTTTATCTACTTTAATCATGGTTAAACCCCTTTAGTAAGTGACTAGGAATTGATAAGGTTAACCCTTATCCCTTAGCCCTAGAGTAAGGGCTAAAGGCTAAAGGCTAGCTATGCTGCGAGTTGTTCTTCTGATGGCTTGGCCATTGTGAAATAGTCTAGGGCTTGTTGGGCTTTGGCTGCTGCTGTGAGAATGGCTTTTTTGTCATTCTTGAGAACCTTAAGCCAATTGCCGATATAGGCAACATGCTGGTTATCTAGCCCTTGGCCATTAACCCCGACATGAGCGCATAGCATGGCGGCGCCTAGCTCGGCGATTAGTTCTTCAAAAGCGTAGGCTTCGTCGCCAAATCGCTTGGCCTTGCTAAAGTCTCTATCAAGCCTAGACTTGTGCCCGGTAGCATGTACGCTTTCATGCAATAACGTGGCATGGTATGCGTCAGCGTCATTAAAAGCAGCCATTGCTGGCATACTGATTTTGTCATGGCTAGGGCTATAGAACGCCGAGTTACCGCCATGCATCAAGCCATTCTGTAAGCCTAGTTTGTCTACTATGGCCATTACAGCCGGGTTAGCATCAAAGTCTGGCTTAGGCGGTTCTGGTATGGCTGGAATAACCAGATCGTCGCATTGTTCGACATTGAAAACATAGTAGTGCTTGATAAACGCATAGGCACTGGTTACGGTTTCCCCGGCGCTGTCTTTTGATTCTTTTTTGTTTACTGACCAGTAAACAACGGGTAAGCCTTTAGAGCCAGCCTTTACAGTAGCCCCTAGGCTTTGCGCTTGCTTAAAGGTCAACCAGTAGGGGCTTGTATAAGAACCCTGAGCCATTGAAAGCCAAAAATGGTTGATACCCCGGTAAACGGTACCCGAGACCGGGTTATAGGGCATACCATCGCCCGGGGTGCCCCTTAAGTTTTTCCACGGTTTAACCCACGGGGTAGAGCCCTTTTCTAATTCGGCAATGATTCGATCTGTAATGGTTTGTGCAATGTCTAGCATGATGAACCCCTTTGTTTAGATTAGGAAAAGAAAAACCATGACCTTAAGCCATGTAAGCCAAGCGATAACAAAAAAGATTAAGCCTTGCATGATTAGCCCCTTTGCTTAAAGGCTAAGGCTTGAGACATTAGCTCGGGGAAAGCATTGATTAGGCGGTTAGTGTTCTCACTATCGGCCACGGTTAACGCATCGCCGATATATGCGGCAAAGCCGCCTAGTAAGCCTGAGACTAGATTAGTCTTGATTGTTTGCAACTGGTCTTGATCGTATTTCATGGTATGCCCCTTCTATTTAGTGATTAGGTAAGTAGAAGACTAGCACGTTTACGCTAAAGTTTCAGGGCAAACGCAAAAAAAGTTAAACTTTCGACTATAGGATATATACAAACAATCGTTTAATGTATACTATAGGCTATAGTTAAAATATACCTATAAGTAAAATCTAGGCCTATAGTTTTACCTATAGGGGTCTTATCTTATAAGCATATAAGTCTATGCCTAGCATCATGGGGCTATGAATGGTTATAGGTATCCAGCCGCCCCCGATAAACTCTTTTATAAGCCTAGCGCATGGGGGCAATGGGGTAGCAGCCTAAAAAGGGGCGCAGCCTTATACCGAGCGTATAAGCCAAGCCTAAGCGCCTAGTCTCAGCTTGCATCAATTGCTGATAGTTTTGCCCAATGAATGCGGGAAATCGATTGGGACTTGGCCTGTCTGTTTGCGTGCCCCACTACCGCCCCCGCCCCAGAAAAAAACAGGCTTTTCCGTAAGCCCCCGCCCCAAAGAAAATCTATGTTTTTGCCATAGCAATAGTTTGCGTTTATAGTTCAACCATCGTGTATGGAGGACTAGATGTATAAGGTAGAAAAAGATGTACCGTTACCGCAGCCCAAGGTGAGGCATAACTACCCGTATGAGCAGATGCAGGTGGGTGAGAGTTTTTGGGTAGAGGGGTTGAGCCTGCAAGCTTTGTGCAACAGTAATAACCGATGGAGTAAGAAGTTGAACCGTCGGTTTATATGCCGCAGGGAGGGTGAGGGGATACGGGTGTGGCGACAGGCGTAGATATACCCAAGCTGGCTCAGGACTATGCCAAGTTCACACTCAAAAGGGATTGGCCCCAGATTGAGGAAACCATGCGTCTGTATGCGGGGAAGCCTTCGGATGACCCGTGGTATGGCCTGTACCAAGAGACATTGAAGATATTGAAGAAACAATACAAGAGGCCTGCCTAATGGCGCATTCACAGCAAGCAGAGTTTGTAGCTTATTGCAGGCTTCAGTATCCGCAAAACTTTAAGGACTGCAAGGTGCTTGAGGTTGGCAGTTTGAATATCAATGGTTCAATCCGCACGTTCTTTGAAGACTGCCAATACATTGGGGTGGACTTGGGTGAGGGTAAAGATGTTGACCTAGTGGCCCGTGGTGAAGACCTTGACTTTGCAAACAACAGCTTTGATACCGTGGCGTCTTGCGAGTGTTTTGAACACAACCCAGAATGGGTAAAGACGTTTGAAAACATGCACAGGATGTGCAAGCCCGGTGGGTTGGTGTTTATGTCGTGCGCCACAACGGGAAGGCCCGAGCATGGCACATCAAAGACAACACCTGCTGACTCGCCTTTTACATCGTTGACTTCCAAGTATTACCGCAACCTAACGGAAGATGACTTTAAGGATGCCTTTAGCTTGTCCACCATGTTTAGCAAACACCATTTCTTTGTGCAACACCAGACCCACGATCTGTACTTCTATGGGATTAAAGCGTGAAGTTTGACACCCAGAAGTTCTACAACTTCTGCCGACACCTAAAGATTGAGTCCAAAGAGCAGGGGATGATTACCTTGGGGGAAACCCTACTGGGTACCCAGACCTATGTGATTGACGAGGTGGCCAAGGGCTTAGAAGACAACATTCATTTCTTTATCGTTCTCAAGGGTAGACAGCTTGGTATTACGACGATTAGTCTGGCGATGGACTTGTACTGGCATTTTCTTAATCCCGGTATGCAAGGCACCTTAACCACAGACACCGAGGAAAACCGTGAGCAGTTCCGAAGCACCTTGCAAATGTACATGGACGGATTGCCCAAGCAGTACCGAATCCCTCTCATGTCTCATAACCGAAATCAAATGGTTCTCAAAAACCGAAGTCGGATGTTCTATCAGGTTGCAGGCACACGATCCAAAGGAACTCTGGGACGTGGTAAAGGAATTACATTCCTACATGGGACAGAAACTTCAAGTTGGGGAGATGAAGAAGGACTAGCTTCCCTGCTAGCCTCTTTAGCGGAAACCAACCCCTTGCGTTACTACATGTTTGAATCCACCGCCCGTGGTTTTAACATGTTCCACGACATGTGGACAACCGCTAAAAAGGCACGCACACAACGGGCAATCTTTTGCGGCTGGTGGCGCAACCAACTTTATTCTGTTGACCCGGAAAGCGACATATACCGCACCTACTGGGATGGCAAGCTGTCTGCCGAAGAAAAAGAATGGACTCGGGACATTAAGAAGATTTACAACTTTGAGATCAACAGCCGCCAAATGGCGTGGTGGCGCTGGAAGCTGCACGAAGGACTCAAAGACGATGGACTGATGTACCAAGAGTTCCCGCCCACGGAAGACTATGCCTTTGTGATGACGGGCAGCAGCTTCTTTAGTACGGCTCGATGCACGGACTCAATGAAAGAAGCTAAACGCTTAGATGCAAGCTATTACCGCTTCAGCATGGGTGCCAACTTCCAAGACACCGAGCTACTTAAAAGCAATGCCAGACTGTCCACCATGACCATCTGGGAAGAGCCGGTAGCCCAAGGCTATTATGTCATTGGTGCCGACCCTGCCTATGGCAGTAGCGACTGGGCTGACCGCTTCTGTATCCAAGTCTACCGAGCCTATGCCGACGGCTTGGATCAGGTGGCCGAGTTCTGCACGTCTGAGCTAAACACCTACCAGTTTGCATGGGTGATCTGCTACCTTGCCGGTGCCTACCGCAATTCTACGCTCAACCTTGAGGTCAATGGCCCCGGGCAAGCCGTGATTAACGAGATGCGTAACCTGAAGCGCCAAGCCACCAGCATGGGTGGTCAGGAAGGCAAAAACTTGCATGATGTGCTTGGCAACATGCAGCACTATTTGTGGCGGCGCAACGATTCCTTTGGCAACGTGTCTAATAGCATTGGATGGGTCACAACACACAGCAGCAAAGAACGGATGCTTAACTATTTCAAAGACTACTTTGAACGCAACATGTGTACGGTCAGAAGCATTGACCTGCTCGACGAAATGAAGGGGATTGTCAGGGATCAGGGAACCATTGCCGCCTATGGGAGGGGAAAAGATGATCGGGTTATTGCTTCAGCGTTGGCCTGTGCCGCCTTTGCAGAACAAGTCCAACCAAGACTCATTGCCGCCAGAGTTACCCGAGAACAGAAGTCCATTGCCGACGAAGCAGAAAGTGCCGAAGTTGCTCAAGTCCAACGACAGGTCGGGAATTACCTTAAGGCGCTTGGTTTTTAGACATGGATACGGTGCTAACCAAAGAAGAGATTATTAGGCGCTGCGATGCCATGCGGAAAAACCGCAGAAAAGGCTTTAGCATGAAAATGTTTGCCGAGTTCGCCTGCATGAACTACCGGCACTTTGAGGCCGTACTGCGTGACCGTAAGGACACCTTTACAGAAACCAGCCAACGCAAGCTATCCCGTGCCCTACTCGCCCTTGAGAGGGGCGAGGCTGGCCCAAGGATCGACATTCTGGGCAACCGCTTTGTGGGCTACCACCCCAAGGCCAAGCCCGTCTACCGGCGCTCCATGAGCCTTGAAAAGACGGGCGACGGATTCAAAATTTCTATCGGTTTGCGAAATAAATACGATTTTTCTAAACCAAGACTTGATGACTGACAAAGAAAGGGGCTAGTATGAGCGTGACGCATGACTATAAATGCCCGGCGCACGGGTTTTTTGAGTCGAGAGAGCCGGTCTGTCCACATGGATGCACCGACGTGTCAATGGTTTTCTTGCAACCACCGGGGACGATGAGTGATCGAACCAAAGGCAGCGATAAAACGGTAAGGCAATTGGCAATGGACTTTAATATGAGCGATGTGAAGTCAGTGCGAGAGGGCGAAGCCCAACCGCCACGCTTTGCCAACAAGAAGCCTGACAACCCGTTTGCGCCACGTTGGGGTAGCCCCGGCGACCTGTCTGGATTCAATCTCAACCCGGTTGCAGGCGAGAATGTCAGTGGAATCGGGGCGCTTAAACAAGATGCAAAGCTATCAGGGCCAAAAGTTGGCTCCTACATTGCTGACCATCAGAATTTGCAGATCAAAAAATGAGAATCCCTCAAAATCCGCTGGAACGTGAGTTTTTCTACATCGACATTATGCAAAAGTGCATGGTGTCACTGGAAAACCGTAAGACAGGCTACGAAGGACTGCGTTCCTACTACCTGTTTGGTGCTGGCCCTGAAGAAGCACCGGCCCAGTACAACAAAATCTTCCCGCACATCGACCAGTTGTCGGCCTTTATGTACGCCGCCGACAGCACTCGGTTCAGTATCAACATCGGTGCAAGCCAACCCAAGCAGTTTCACAAGATGGTGCCCGTCTTAACCAAGGCACTTTACGATTATTGGCTCAATTCCAACGCCGATCAGGTCTTTGGACAGGCTTTGAACTGGTCGTTCTGCTACTCCACCACGTTTGTCAAACCAATTTGGCGAAATGGCATCCATCCGTACATGGTTGAACCCTCTGTCATAGGCGTTTTGCGTGAAGATACGCCCTATACAGACCGCCAAGAAGCGATGGTGCAAGAGTATTACATGACCCGCAGTGAGCTTTTCTCACGCCTCTATAGCCACCCCAAGAGAGATGAATTGGTGCAACGCATCACATTCTCTGAGCAGCAGACCGAAACAAGCGCAGGCGGCGTGGATCGAGTGATTACCTCGGCCACTAACCCCACGATCTACGGCAACATCAACCTCAGCCTTGAGGGTGTCAACCGTTATGTGGCGCAGATTGCCGAGGAAACCGTCAAGATGCGGGAGCTTTGGATATTCGATGACGAGCTTGAAGACTATGTCTGCGTAACCATTGCCGACCCAGACGTTGTGATCTACGACAGGCCGTCAAGCAAGATGTTTTTGAAGGGTGAGGTGCCTTTCATTCAAATTTCGCCCAACCCACAGTACGACTACTATTGGGGTCAATCCGAAGTGCAGCGCCTTGTCTTCTTGCAAGACATGCGAAACAAGCGCACAACCCAAATCATGCAGTTGTTAGACAAACAGGTTGACCCACCCACAGCCCTTATGGGATTTGGCGGCATCCTTGACGAAAAATCCTTTGCCTTGCGCCGTGCCGGTGGCCTGCTGGCCAACGATATGCCTAGCGCCAAGGTCGAGCAGTTTACGCCCGACATACCCAACGACATATTCCGTGAGATCGCAGAGATCGACAACATGTTTGCCGAAGCCTCTGGCATCGTTAATGTGTTGCAAGGACGGGGTGAATCAGGGGTTCGTAGTGCTGGACACGCCTCCCAACTGGCTCGTTTAGGCTCTTCCCGAGCAAAAAAACGTGCCTTGGTGGTCGAATCGGCCCTTGAAAAGCTGGCCACGATCTATCTCAAAATGATGATGGTCTATGACGACACGCCTTATGTGGACGAAGACGGCAATAAATTCATTGCCGCACAGTTCACAGACGACTTTAACGTCAAGGTTGATGCCCATTCCAACAGCCCAATCTTCATGGAAGACCAGCGAGAGCTTGCATTTAACCTGTTTAATGCCGGTGCAATTAGCAAAGAGCGCCTTATTGACATGCTTGACCCCCCAATGAAGCAACTTTTGCTCGAAGATTTGAAAAAACAGACGGCAATGGTGGGCGAAACACCGCAAGCACCGGCCATTCCACAACCCGAAGGTGCGCCAGCCGCCCTTCCACCCCCGCAAGGAGCTTGATATGGCACAAAATGGCAACCAAGGCATGATCCGTGGTGGCGATCAACCCCGTATGACCGAGCGTCAGCTTAGTCAAGGCAACAAAGACATGGGACGCATCAGTTATACCCGTCAAGCCCAACGTGGGCCTATGCCTAGAGGCGGTTATGGCCGTTCCTCACGCAAGTCTTAACTGGGGAAATTCACCTGTACACCCTTTTTTTGGTTGACACGATAGTTTTTATTAACGAACAATCAACCCAACATAGTTAAAGGTGAACACATGGCCGTTTCAAGCAAGGAAATGATGGACATGCTCAAGGCAGATCAAATGCCTGAGCAAACCCCACCGCCAAGTGAGCAAGGTGCAATGACTGCACCTATGTCAAGCCCCATGACCACGCCTGAACCACAGGAAGGCAACATGGAGCAAGCCCGTCTTAACGTGATGATGGCGCTCGACATGCTCCAAAACGCTTTGACCGAGTTCGGTATGGACACTGAAGAGGGCATGGCCCTGCAAAAAGTCGTGTCCGACATTACCCGTGAGTTCGGTGAGCGTGAGTCATCAACCCGTGAGTTGATGCCAGCCGAAATAATGAACCTGATTCAAACTTTGCCGCAGGCGGGAGGCGCCACGCCTGAAGCAAGAGCAATTGCCCAAGCGCCTGTACCCGGTACTCAGCAACCACCCATGCCTATATAGGAGTAGCAAATGGAACTTTTCAAACCTCGGGGCAACATGTCTCCCCGCCGTCCTACCGACAACACGCAGCAGAACGGTCAGATTGTTAACACTCCCCGTTATGCCACCTTTGGCGGTCTAAAGGACTCAGCCAAGATCGGGCCTAAGAACAAAATGACTCTTAGCAAGCCCGGTGACGGCAAGAAGGTTATCTAATTTCAACGAAAGGGGCTAACGTATGTCATTAGAAAACTTATCAGTCGAAGCACAAGCGGAACTTGCGGCCTTAGCCAAGTCATTGGCCGAAGACCCCAAGACCCGCAAGCAATTTTTGCAACTCACCAAGCAGGTTCGTCCTGACGTTCCCATCCCAGAAATTGAGATTGAAGAGCGCACGAACGAAGTGCTAGCCGATGCCAATAAGCGAGTCGAGTCCTTGGAAGCCAAGTTACGGGCAAAAGAGGCCAAAGAAGAGCTTGAGCGTCGGCGTTCGTCTTTGAAGCAAAAGCAATTGGTCGATTCCGACGATGATATTCAGGAGATCGAAAAATTGATGATCGAAAAAGGCATTGCCAATCACGAAACCGCTGCTGAGTACCACCAGTACATGAAGCAGATGACGGCACCTACGCCCAGTCAGTTTCCTCAGCCGGTAATGAGCAAGTTCAACACCAAGGATTACATGAAGAATCCCGTGGGGGCGGCTCGTGACGCAGCACATGCAGCATTAGCAGAATTTAGGAAGAATCCTCGACCCATTGGGCTGTAGGGTTCTGTTTTTGTTTTAGGGGCTTTTTAGTTTAGGAGATCGTTATGCCTATCGGCGGTGGAATTATACCGGCCTCGGGTAGCAACCAATACACCGAGTTAACTTATGTTACTCGGCGTGCGTTTATCCCGAAAATGGTCGTGCAGATTTACAACTCTACGCCCCTTATGGCCGCACTGATCGCCAACAGTCAGACCGCTTCAGGCGGTGTGTCGTCGGTGACGGTGCCCGTCCAAGGGTCGCAGTTCGTCAACGCACAGTGGTCAGATTACTCTGGCTCCTTTGCCCAACCTTCAGTGCAACAAGGCGCTTATAACGCCGAGTTCAACCTGAAACTGCTGGTTTCTCCCGTACCGTTCCTCGGTATGGAAGGTGCTGTTCAGCAAGACTATGCCATTATTCCTCTGATCGAGGCTCGCATGAACGATGCGACCAACGTGATGATGGACGCTATGGCCACGTCGCTGTACAACAACACCAGCGATACACAGCAATTTACTGGCCTGCCTTTGGCGGTTGATTCTTCTGGCACCTACGGAAACATCAATCGTTCCACCTATAGCTGGTGGCAGTCCAAAGAGTATGCGGCTGGTTCCGTGAATCCCACCCGTCAAAACGTGTTGCAGTACATTTCTGGCACAGTGAAGAACTGCGCTGAAGTGCCCACGTTTGGTGTGTGCGGATTCGGTACTTGGACGCTGCTTGCCCAAGATTACGTCGGTCAAGAGCAGTACATGATTACACCGGGATCAGGTTTTGACGGTGATGCCAACGGCCCTCAAGCAGCTTTCCGTGCTTTGATGGTTGCTGGTGTACCTATCTACCCAGACCCCTACTGCCCAGAGGGTACGCTTTACCTATTGAACACCAACTATCTGTCCATGTACATCCATGAGCAGGCATCGTTTGCGTTCACTGGGTTTGAGTCCACTCTGCCCAACTTCCAAATCGGCTACGTTGGTGCCGTGCTTATGATCGCTGAGATGGTTAGCACGAAGCCCAAGTCGATGACGAAGGTGACTGGCTACAACTCTCTTACGCTTTAAGGAGAAATAACCATGTCACTCGCACTCAATAAAATCCTTCTTGCTGGCGCTAACGCCAACAGCACGGCAGCGTACTTTACCGCCGGTTCGCAAGGACTGACGGATACTGCCAATGTTGTTCTGGCCGCAGGCGCTTACATTGTTTACCCCACGGTAAACGTCGCTGTGCAAGTTAACAACGCCTCTGCTGGCAGTGGTTTTGCCACAGTGCTTGCTAATAACGCCGGTGGCTTCATCGTTTCTGATGGGGTCAACGTGCGTCTTAGCAACCTTGGCGATCAACTTGTAACCTCAACCTACGTTATCGTAGGCAGTGAGCAAGCCGCTAGCGGCACTTACAATAGTTAAGGGGGAGCAATATGGACGCTAATCGTATAGGAGCGCAGTTGCCTGATCGGTTTGGCGGGATATTGCTTGGCGAATTGATTGGTGCCAACATGAATAGCACTGACGATCAACAGATCGTTATATTCTCGGCACCAGCAAAGTACATCATTCGGCGTATTGTTGCGACCAACGCTTCAATTAGCCTTACCACGGCTGTCGGCGGTATTTATACCGCTGTCAGCAAGGGTGGTACGGCTGTTGTGGCTAACTCGCAGGCATACAGCACGTTGTCAGCAAGCACGAAGTTTCTTGACCTCACGCTTGCCAGCAACACGGATTACCGTACCGCCACTAGCCTGTATCTCTCACTAACTACTCCGCAAGGTGCTGCTGCTACAGCAGACATTTTTGTGTATGGAGATATTGTCACGCTATGAGCAAGATGATTTTTGTCACAAATAAGGGTATGCCTGTCACTGGTCGGTTTGAAGGCAAGGATTACGTTTTCGAAACAGACAAAGAAACAGAAATTTCCTTAGATGCGGCAAAACACATTTTTGGTTATGGCGTTGACAATAAAGAGCCGTATTTTGTAAGGCTTGGGTGGATGAAAATGAACACGGATTTGCCCCGTGCTTTAGAGCGCATGGCAGAGATTTCATTCTTGTCCGAGCCTGCAAAGAAAGTCCACTTGTCAGCCCCGGTGGTGGAGCGAGTAGCTGCGCCGATGCCTCAGCCAAAAGCGAAAGGCAAAAGCGCAGCCAAAGTCCATGCCCATTAACTATGAGCATGTATGCCTACGCTAAACGATTACATCGTCGAAACCCGACGACTCTTGCATGATGTTAATGGGAATTTCTGGACAACAGCAGAAATAACCGATTACGTTAACGACGCTCGTAGTCACACGGTTCAAGACACGGGTTGTAAGAGAGTAATCCAGTCCTACACTATGTCGGTAGGACAAGAAACCATCGCATACAGCGCATTGCCGCAAGGCAACAATACGATTGATATTCTTAACATCAATCTGTATTGGGGTGATTCACGCTGGCCAATGTACTACATGGCTTGGACTGACTTCAACGCCCAGTTGCGTTTTTGGCAAAACTACAATGGCCGTCCCATAGGTTTCTCGATTTATGGCGGCAAAACCATTTACATAGGGCCAAAACCCGATCAAGCCTACGAAATTGAGCTTGATACGGTTGTTTTGCCCACCGCACTTGTCAATATTACGGACGAAGACGATGACATACCCTCGCCTTACTATGATGCTGTTGCGTACTATGCCGCTAGCCGTGCAAAGTACCAAGAGCAGTCGTATGGCGAGTCAGAGATATTCAAGCAAGAGTACACCAAACAAGTTATTGGAGCCTTAAACAGCACCTTCACACGGCGCTTGCCCTCCGTTTACCAATCGGGGTACTAAATGGCGGCGTTAGAGCAGAAGAAGTCTTACTTTGTTGCCAAAGACTTCAAGGGCATCAATGTTACAAACAACCGTACCGCCATTGGCGAGGGTGAGTTCGCATGGATGGAGAACGCACAGCCCATTGGCTTTGGTAACGTCAAGATTGTCAATGCGCCCGATACGCAAGCCGGTGTAACCTTTGCCAACACGGTCAGCTACATGGCCTCGGCAAACATTAACAACACGGAATTTCAATTTGCCTTCCAAGAAAACGGTTCGGCACAGTACGTCAACATTGAAAACAATACCCTTGGCAACCTAGCCACGTCTGGCACGTTTTCCAACTCCAATGTGCAGATTGTGCAGTGGAAAAACGAGCGAATCCTTATTATTGACCCCAATAACGGGTACAAAACATGGGATGGCACGAATCTTGTCGATATTGGATCAATCGGCACCATCACGATTAACGACCCCGGCACGGGTTACAGCAACGCTAACGTGTCAATTAGCGCACCAGACCAAACGGGCGGGGTGCCAGCAGCAGGTGAAGTCGTCCTTTTGTCCAATACTGTTGCTCAAGTCATTTTGACGGAGCCGGGAACAGGCTATACATCGCCTCCCACCATAACAATCAACGACCCAACGGGCTCCAATGCCAACGTAACCTGCACGTTATTCAACCAAAGTGGCACTGGAATCGCTACTTTTTCGGGCAGGGCGTGGATTAGTGAAGAACGGACGGTCTATTACACCGCCGTAGACAAATACAACGACTTTATTAACGTCAGTTCGGGCTTTATTACCCTTACTGACAGCACGCTTAGAACCAACATTGCCACGATTATTGCGGCAAACAACTTCCTTTACATCTTTGGCGAAGACTCAATCAACGTCTTTTCTGACGTTCGGGTGAACAGCGTCACAGGGGAAACCCTATTTACGAACACCAACGTGTCGGCAAGCATTGGATCGGGGTTCAAATACGCCATTTTCCCGTACTTCCGAAGCATGTTGTTTCTCAATCGTTATGGTGTGTACGCCCTTGTGGGTGCAACCACTACTAAAATTAGCGATTCCATCGACGATATATTTACGGACATTGACTTTTCTGAGCCGATTACGGCAGGTCAAGTTCTTATTAACAACATTCTGTGCGCTGCTTGGACGTTTACTTACAACGATGCAGGCACGCCACGCAAGGTGCAGCTTGTTTTCTTTGACCGCAAATGGTTTATAACCAGTCAGGGCGACAACATTACCTTTACCGCCTCGGCTACGCTTGACGGTAACATCCTCATGTACGGCACCACGGGCACCGACTTTGTAAAGTTCTACGCCAACTCCACAACGGGCATCGACTGGGAGCTAGAAACGGCATTGTGGCCAATGGGTGATCCCATACGGGATAAGCAAGCCCTCAAGGTGGGCATCGAAGCGACCCTTGGAACAGGCTTTGCCTCTCTGCAAGCCTACATTGATTCAGAAAACCAGCAATCGCCTGCCATTGACTTTGCCAATACGGTGTTTTGGGTCAATAACCTTGGCACTGTCATCCCGTGGGTTAACAATAGCAGTGAACAGATTGGCTGGACGGGGCAGGGCGGCTCTGTAACCAGTGGCTATTTTTTATACAAATCTGATGCGAAAATGTACGGTAAATATCTTGGGCTAACCGTGACTGGTAATACCACGCCATTCACGATCAATGGCTTCCAACTTGAACATGAACTAAGAGCGAGGTTCTAAAATGGCACTACCTGTCGTTGTTCCTAATACGTTTGCCGGTGCTACGGCTTCTATTCCCCTTTCCCAGTTAGATGCTAACTTTAGCACGCTGTCAAACGCTGTTAACGGCATTGCCAACGGCGTAGAAACGCTTGCCAACGTGCAGATTACTGGGGGCACAATCAATAACGTGTCATCCACCAACCTGAGCGTGTCAAACGTCACAGTCACAAGCGGCAGCGTTTCCAATGCCAACGTGTCAAACGTGCTACTTACAAACAGCAACCGTGAGTTTGTAACCATCCAAGCGTCTGCGGCGGCAAGTACGGTTGATTTTGACGTATTAACGCAACAAGTTTTGTTTTACACAGCCAATGCCAGTGCTGACTGGACGCTTAATGTGCGTGGCGATGGTTCCACAGCGTTGAATGACGTTATGAGTACGGGCGACGCTGTAACCGTAACCTTTTTGGCTACGCAAGGTGGCACAGGTTACTACGCCAACGTGTTTACGGTGGACAGCGTATCGGTAACACCCATTTGGCAGGGCGGTTCTGCCCCAAGTGCAGGCAATGCTGACAGCGTTGATGCGTATGTATTAAGCATTGTCAAGACTGCCAACGCTGCATACACCATTTTAGGCTCACAAACCCAATTCGCTTAAGAGACTGCCATGCCACCACTTTTATCATCTATCGCTGCGGCAACTGCTAGGGCTTATGGTTTTGCGGCGGCATCTTTTTCTACATCTACATCCGTATCTTACCTCGTCATCGCTGGTGGTGGCACAGGAACTTCTGGTGGTGGTGCTGGCGGGTATCGTACCAATTATACATCTGCGGCACCCGTTTCTACTCCCAAAGGTTCTGGTGGGGGTGCTTCTCCAGAATCTTCTTTTACCGCAACCTTTGGAACTGCTTACACAGTAACAGTTGGTGCTGGTGGAGCTGGTGGAGCTAATAGTAAGGGTAGTGATTCTGTATTTAGTAGTATTACCTCGGTTGGTGGTGGCGCATTTACTATTTCTGGCGGTGTTGGTGGTTCTGGTGCTGGTGGCTATGGATCTGGAAGCCCAGGAAGTGCTGGAACAGCAAACCAAGGCTATGCTGGTGGAGATGGAGCCGCAAGCGGAACTTCTTCTGGTGGGGGTGGCGGTGGTGCTGGAGCAGTAGGAACTGCGGCATCTGGAACGGTTGCTGGAAATGGTGGGCAAGGCGTTTTTTCTGATATTACTGGCTCCGCAGTTCAAAGGGGTGGCGGTGGTGGCGGTGGTGCCGCAGGTGCAGGTGGGGGAGCAGGTGGCGCAGGTGGTGGCGGTAACGGTAGTACCGGCAGTCAAGGAAGTACACCAGGCACAGCATTGACAGGTGGAGGCGGTGGCGGTGCTTACTATGTTGGAAATGGTAACGGCGGCTCTGGTGTTGTCATCCTACGAGTACCCGATACTGCGGCGGCAGTCTTCTCTGATGGTGTAGCCACACGCTCTTACTCTGTTTCGGGTTACAACATTTACGAAGTGCAAGCCACTTCTACGACAAGTGAGACAGTTACTTTCTACCCGAATGCTTTCTTAGCCGAGTACCTAGTGGTTGCAGGTGGTGGCGGTGGGGGAGCGGCCACGGGCGGTGGTGGTGGTGGTGCGGGTGGTTACTTAGCCTCGGCATCAGCAGTAGCAACCGCAGTTGTAACAGGCCAAGCGTACCCAGTAATTGTTGGGTCGGGTGGCGCTGGTGCGCCCAGTGGCTCAAATGCCTCTGGTAGTGTTGGGTCTAGCTCTCAATTCGCATCTATTTTAGCTAGTGGTGGCGGTAGCGGTGGCGGGTCTGGCATTGTAGGTGGAAATGGTGGTTCTGGCGGTGGTGGTGGCGGTGGGCCTAATGTTGGCGGGTCTGGGAATGTTTCATTTAGAAGCCCAAGCCAAGGAAATAACGGCGGCAATGGTTTTGTTTCAGTTAGGTATGGTGGCGGTGGTGGTGGCGGAAATGGTGGTGCTGGTGCAAGTTCTGTAGACGGAAATCAAGGCGGCAACGGTGGGGCAGGAACATCAAACTCAATTACAGGATCTTCTCTATTTTACTCTGGTGGTGGTGGAGGTGGCTGTGAATCTATTGGCCCTGCTGGAACAGGAGGCTCTAGTGTTGGTGGAAATGGTGGAATTAGTTCTACGCCAGGATCAAATGGAACCACCAATCGAGGTGGTGGCGGTGGTGGAGCAGGGAACGCAACCGCAGGTGGCAATGGCTCTTCAGGTGTAGTCGTTATCAAGATCCCTGACACCAAGACTGCTACATTTACTGGTGGCGTGACAGAAACAAACTCAACCGCAGGCGGCTATACAACCTACATTGTTACCGCTACTTCTACAACTAACGAAACGGTGACATTCTCTTGAAAAATACTGCTGATGTCATACCTATGCACTCTGCCCCTAAAGAACGGCAGACACCTAACCCTGCTTGGGCTTTTAACCTCGACCCCGTTCACTCGTGGGCCTACTGGGAGAAAGCCTTCAGCAAGGAGGAGTGTGAGCGCATCATCGAGATCGGCAACGACAGGACTGCTAAACAAGCTAAGACTCGTGGTGAAGAAGCACAGAAGGTGCGGAAGTCGGAGATCGCATGGCTTTACCCTTCTGACGATCTTGACTGGGCGTACAGGCGTTTGACCGACATTATTATGGATTTGAACGGCAGATTCTTTCAGTTCGATCTGTTTGGTGCAACCGAGGGATTTCAGTTCACCAAGTACTCAGCACCCGGCGGGAAGTACGGTCGGCACATTGACTCAGCACCCGGCACTCTGATTCGCAAACTGTCTTTTACTCTACAACTCTCGGAGCCTGAAGACTACAAGGGTGGTGACTTGTGTTTGTATTTGGGTGACAAGGCAGAAGTGATGAAGAAGGATCAGGGCTTTGTTGCTCTGTTCCCCTCTTATGTTTTGCATGAGGTTAAGCCTGTTACTGAAGGCACCCGTTATTCTTTAGTTAGCTGGATTACTGGAAAACCATTCAAATAGGAGTGATAGATGGCCCACTTTGCCCGCATTAAAAATGGAATCGTAGACTTTGTAACTGTTGGTCGTGACGATGATGAGAACCGTGAAGACGAACTAGCGCATGATGGTTGGATATACAAGCGCACATCTTATAACACCCGGGGTGGCGTTCACTATGGTTCTGACGGTCAACCCTCAGCAGACCAAAGCAAAGCGTTTCGCAAGAATTACGCAGGTCTAGGGTATGCCTATGACGCAGACCGAGATGCTTTTATTCCACCAAAGACGTTTAACTCATGGGTTCTTAACGAAGACTCATGCCTTTGGGATGCTCCAGTAGCCATGCCAGAAGATGCTGGTACGGGTGAGCCACCTAAGCGTTACCAATGGGACGAAACAACTGTTAACTGGATAGAGGTGCAAGATGGGAATTAACGCTTTTACAACGCTTGGCAAGACGGTAAAGCTGGTTGCCGATACAACGGCTCCTACGCCCGTTCAGGTGCCGTCCACCACCCTTGGTGGAAACCAGTACCGTGTCATCAACCTATCAAGTAATACGGCCTGTTGGCTGGCTTATGCTCAAGCCTCAGCCGATGCTGCGACCAACTGCGTAATCCCCACTGGCGATGGCGCAAACAGCACCGCAGTGCTTACATTATTACCGCAGACAGACGAGATTTTGTCGTTTGTTCCTAATGCTTACTTCACGGCCATTACAAGCTCTGGCACTGCCGACTTGTACATTACGCCGGGAGATGGACTCTAAGGAGTAGATCATGCTTAAGGCGCTTGGGGGCTTTGCAGTAACAGGTGGTGGCGGTGGCGTAGGCGCTGTTACCTATAAAGGCACATGGGATGCCGACACAAACAATCCCGATTTGGTTACTGGCACTCCAACGCAAGGTGATTACTACGTTGTCAATGTCGCTGGAAACACCGATTTAGACGGAATTACCGACTGGGAGATTGGCGACTGGGCCATTTACAACGGTTCGGTATGGCAAAAGGTTGATAACACCGACTCGGTTAGCTCGGTCAACGGGCAGGTGGGCACGGTTGTGCTGACGGCTGCCAATGTCAATGCTGCCGCAAGCAATGTGTATGTGACCGCAGGTACAGGATTGGGCGGTGGCGGTAACCTAGAGGCCAACGTCAACGTATTTCTTGCTAATACTGCCGTATCGCCTGACGACTACGGCGGTGCAAACACGGTAGCCACGTTTACCGTAGACCAACAGGGCAGGCTTACAGCCGCCTCTAACGTCACGATTGCCATTACCACGGCTGAAGTCTCTGGCCTTGGCACCATAGCCACGCAAGATGCAGACAACGTAGCCGTTACTGGCGGCGTTATTGAGGTTTCTAATGTCACGGCTGCCAATGTCACGGTAACAAGCAACGTCTTTGCCAACCTTGCTACTGCCGCAACAGCCACCTTTGCTAGCGATGAATTGCCATTGGTGCCCGAAGGCTACGTTTCCATTGTGATTAACGGTACAACCAAAAAAGTCCCTTACTACGGAGTGTGATGTGACCTTACAAGACCTTCTTAATCTCATTGGTGGCATTGGTTTAACTGCATTAGGATGGTTTGCCCGTGAGTTATGGACTGCTGTTAAGGAACTTAAAACCGATCTTGCTAAGTTGCGAGAAGAGTTGCCCAAGACTTACGCCCAAAGAGATGACGTAAAAGATGACTTCAAAGAGGTCAAGCAGATGCTTACGGACATTTATCAAGAACTAAGGAAAAAGGCAGACAAGTAATGGCATACAACATGGATGCCTTGTCTCAAGTACGTTTTGGCGACCCAGACGGACTCAATGAGTTTCTTTTTGAAAATGGTATCCAGCACCAGTCCTTTGCCGAGCGTTTGCAAGACCTTGGCTTTCAAGTGCCACGCTATCCCTTAATTGATGCTGACGTGGAAGATTTGGACGATTGGCTGGCCATTCATCAGATTGAGCATCAATCGTTTGCCACAATCCTTGATTTAGACAACCCGTTTAATCTTCTTGACAGCGATTGGAACCAAGAGGATGACTTTTATGATTGGATTCAGCAGCACTTGCTAATCCATGAGCAGATTGCTCGACGCTTAGGAGCCTAGTATGGCGATTCAGAACCTTAGTTTTGCCGACCTTTTAGCATCAGCAAACCGTGCGGCAAGTTCCCCCGTGCTTAACATGGGGCCACCGTCGCCCACAGGCCCGGTGTCAACTACTCCCATACTCGGGCCGCAAAGCATTACCATCAATCGCCCTGAACCTGCTCCGTCCAACACGCAGACCGTTAGGATTACGCCGTCAATGTGGCAAGGCTTAACGCTTGCACCGTCTTTTACTGCGCCAGCAGAAACAATCACGCTGCCCACCACGCCTGTTAATCAAATGCCGTTTGAAGAGTTGATACAGGCAACGGTAGTGCCACAGAACGTATCCACCGCTGTGCCCACTGCTGCGCCCGAGGCACCTGCTGCACCTGCTAGCCTCGAGGAAAGGACGGCCAACCTTACGGACGAACTAAAGCGAATGTATGGGATCGTGGTTGAAACCAGCCCAACAGCACGCTACGGTGGCAGACAGAGCGATTTAGACAAGATACACACGGAAACGGCTAAGAAGCTAGCTCAAAAGGGTGTAGCCAACCTTGCACAGCTTACCGAGACAACGGATGACAGTGGCCGCAGGTTTGTGGTTAACCGAGACACGGGCGAAAGCCTTTTTAGAATTAAAAAAGACCGAGACACGGGTGCCGATAAGTGGAGCGATATTCTTAGTGGCGTTAAAGACAGCGCAAACCTTTCAATCTACTTTGACAGCACAGGCAGAGCCGTTCTTTTCCCCGTCCATGAAAAGACCAAAGGACTTGCCCAACAGCTATTAGGGCGTGATCTAGCAGCACTTGTCGAGCCTATTGCAGTCGTTGTCGGTGCCTACTACGGTGGTGTGCCCGGTGCAGCCATAGGAAGTTCTTTAGGTCAATTAGCCACCACGGGAAAGATTGAGCCTGAAAAAGTAGCTCTAGCGGCAGCTACAACCTACATAAGTAGTGAGATTGCTAGTGCAGACTATGCAACAAAGGTCGGCAATGCCATGCTACCTACCGAGCTTGCTAACAGTGCAACCGCAAAGATTGTCGGTAATGCAGTGGTTAACTCAGGCGTTAGTGGCCTGATTGCAGGCGTGACAGGTGGTAACGTTGAACAGTCAATGGTAACGGGTGCGATTGTTGGCGGTGCTATTGCAAGTGCCCCCGACATTGCCAACACCATTATGGGTGGCGAAGCAAACGTCAAAGCTGTTGCCGATGCGACGGGTTTAGGCTTGCGCCAAACACAAGACATTATTGCCAGTTCCATTGCCGATGCGGTGGTGGCTGACGCTCAGAACCGTGATGGTTTTGGTTCTGCCCTCGGTGCTAGCCTTGTAGCCCGTGGAGTAGGCACGGCTGCCGCTAATAAAGCGGTTGATTTTGTGGCCAATAACTTTACGCAAAACCCAGAGGCACTAGCCGTTGTCTTTAATGGCACGAAAGGGATTGCTCAGGTGGCTACGGAAGCCGCTGTAAGAGGACAAGACGTTGAGGATGCGGTTAAGTTTGCTGCCCCCGGCATTGTCATACAAGCCGGTTTAAGCGGTTTGGAGCAACCACAAACGGATGCTGACCGCATTGCCGCCATTCTTGAAGAGCAGTTGCAGCAGGGCGGCATACCGGGAGAGGGTGTGCAAGTAGCTGGTGCCGATGGCGTAAGTGGTTTATTTGGTGTGCCGCCAGAGCTAGAAGGCGAAATTAGCGTTACAGAAGATGCTATTGCTAATGCTCAAGATGCGCTTGATACGTCGCCTAATATGTCCGAGGCTGATCGAAATAACATTATGCGGTTCATTAACGAAACGCAAAGCTACCTTGATGGCTTGTATCAACAAGTATCTCGCATCAATATCGGCTATGACATGCGCCAGTTTAGTAGTGATGCTGGCGGCAAAGGCTACGCACTTGTTGGTGGTGGTGGTACTGCCTCGGTAGGAAACGCTGTTGGCTGGAACTTTATCGGTGTGGATTCGGGTGGCAACCAGCAATTTAACGTCGGTAACGAGGTGTTTACCTTATTTGTTATGCCAAACAACCGTCCCGTGCTTGCCTCCACCACCTCTGAATTAGTTTTCTACCCTGACTTTGTTGAGAATCCCGCCACTGCCGAGACTGAGCTTGTGCTTAATCCAACCAATGTCGAGCAAGTGCAGGTGGATGTGCAAGAGCAACGGCCACCCGAGCCAGTAAAACTAGAGCCGGGGCCAAGAGCAGAGGACGAAGAGGGCACTACGGGTGCAGAAGGTGCTGCTGGTACCCCCGGCGGTGCTACACCGGGCACTTTACAAGAGGCGCTTGCCCTTGAATTGCGTGTTTTAGAGAATCGCTTGCAAGATGCTGCAAAAGAACGCCAACAGGCGGCACAAAACCTTGCCAATGCTGTCTCTCAGCGGGAAAGGTTGCAATCACAGGGCTTGCAGACCGCTTTAGGCCCAGATTTAAGGGAAATGTTAGACGCTGAAATCGCCACTTTGGAGGCTGCCGAGCGCAGTGCAGCCGAAGCAGAATCCACCCTCGGAACCCAAGTAGGTGCAATTGGTGCGTTGCAACAAGAAGAAGGACAAGAAGGTGGTCGTCCGAGTAGCGAAGTCATTGGCGACCTTATTCGTGGTGGCTTTGGCGAGGGATTACCAATCCGTGAGGGTGCTGGCACTGGCGGTGTAGGCGGTGGCGAAGGCCCGGGAGCCGGTGAAGAAGGTGCAGGGCCGGGAGCCGGTACTGAGGGCGTTGGCCCCGGTGCGGGTGAAGAAGGTGTTGGCCCCGGTGGAGGTGGTGAAGGGGGTGCTGGCGGCGGGGAAGAAGGCACGCCGTTACGCCCTGTTGCGATATTTGATTCCCCCGATACTAGACCTGTTGCACCCTTTGCAAGTAGAGTGACAGGTGAGGCATTAGCGGGTATTCTAGGGGCTAAAGAACCGCTGTTTGGCGGTGATCCAGACGAACAAAGGGCCGTTTGGAACCGCCGTTCATTGCGATTGCGAAGGGCGTTAGGACTATGAGAACTTTAACCGGCATGGGCGGTACTGGAAGCGCCCGAGAACTCGCAGAAATGCTGCGTCAAATGGGCCGTGGCCCAGACACTATGTTGGCTCATATTACACCAGAAGAAGCGCAAATGCTTCTTGAGTCAGGTGGTAGTGGCCGAATCAACCCCATGACAGGTTTGCCAGAGTTTCAGCCTGAGTACAACTACGACGTAGAGGCACAAGAGGGTGGTTTTTATGGCGACCCATACGACATTGGCTTTGGTTCTGGCGAGTTTGCGCCACCCGTACAACCCGCCGATATTCAAGGCATGGCTCCCGACCAGTTTGAGCGATTTACAGGTGAGCAACCTATGTTTACTGGCGCAGGCTCCCTTGCCCCCCAAGATTTTCAAGGTTTCCAGTATGGCCCCATGCCACTGCAACGTGAAACTATGGGTCAAGCACCAATCCCAATGGTGACTGCCCCTGCCGTAGAGCGTTATGACATGGGCCGTGGTCAGTTACCGTCTGGCCCTGTAGCTCAACCCTCAGCCGCACCCGCACCCGTTACTGCTCCACAGGCTCAACCTGCTGTTGCACAACAACAATCGTTTACTCAGCAATATCCATTGCTTTCTAGGCTTCTTATGACTGGAGCAGCTTCATTGCCTGCTGCTTTTTTTGCTGGTCAAGCACGAAGACAAGGGCGTTCTGCTGAACGTGAATTGCGTTCGATGGCGCAACCTATTCGTGAGCAAGCCGAAGCACTGCGTCAGCAGGCGCTTACAGGCGGTCTTACACCTCAGCAGGCACGGCAAGAAGAAGCACGTCGAGCTTCCATGCGGCAGGCGGCATCTACCCGTGGTGCAACTACTGGTACGCAACAAGGCATGATTGAAAACACCCTAGCAAGAGAGCGTGCAGGTCTAGCTCAAACAAACCTTGAGAACGCAATGCGGCAACTGAACCTTGCAAACACTGTTACAGAGGCAGCTATTCGGGCACGCTTGGCGTCAGACCGAGATGTAAACATGGCTCTTTCTAACATTTACAGCAACCTTGTTCGTAGTGCAGTAGGTCAAGGCAGTATTAGAGAGCCACTAAGAACAGCGCAAGATTTTTTGCCTAAAGAGCGTTTATTCGCAGAGCCTAGCACTAAAAGGACTTAAAAATGGCTGAAACATTAGCAAGCACTCTTAATCAGCCTGTAGACCCTTTTAGTATTGTTGGGCAGGTATCCAAAAAACCGGGCCTTATTGAGCGTGGAACTGCCGCTAGAAGCGCACTAGAACCAATGATGCGTGCTGAAGAATCGGCTAGCGCAGAATCTAGGCGGTTACAACGTCAAGGCGCTGAAAAAATAGCACAAGGCGAGGTTGATCTTGCTCAAGGAGAGGTTAGGGCTATTGAGGGGGCGCAGCGTGCTTATACTGAAGCTATAGGTGAAGCACCTATTCGAAGAGTTCAAGACTTCAATCCAGATGCCGCAATGGAACTTGCCGCACTGACTGCCATTATGGGCGCCTTTGTAGGTCTAACAGGTGGTGGTGGACGAGGCGCTTTAGCAGCCTTGGAAGGAGTCACAACAGGTTATAGGCAAGGCGACCAAGACCGATATGAACGTGAGCTAAAAACCTATGAGTCAGAATTGCAAAAATATAAAGATCGCATTTCTTCTGCAAAGCAAACGTATGACAATGTAATTAAGCTAGAAACGGCAAGAAAAGGTGCTGGTGCTGCCGAACTTAAAAAATTGCAGACACAAATTGCTGGCACGGCAGGCGAAGCGCAAGCCAAGGCTGGAAATTTCAAGGAAGTAAACAACTTCCTCAAAGACGCAATGCAGGCTGCTGACAAGGCACAGCAAAAATTGCTTGAAAGTGCTGGCAGCTCTGGCGGCGGTAAAGGTGGCGGCGTTCAAGTGCCTGCTGGCATCGACGTTGAAGGCGTGCAAATTATCCCCGGCGCTGGCGTTCCACGGGTTATGACAAGCATTTACGAAGGGTTGCCAAAGGGCTTGCAAGAGTCATTTGCACGAACAGAGCAGACTAAATTTGCGACTGAGCGCATCAAAAATCAAAGCATTGTCAAAAAAGCCAGAGAAACGCTACGAGATATTGATGCCGCAGAAATTGCACTTAACAATATTGAGGCAAAAGCAAAAGCGCAAAAGGGAATTGGCACTGGTGGTGCTGCTGGTATGCCTATTATTGGCACGCCAATTCAACAAATTTTGTCAGCGCAAGACAAGGATTACGCAGACTTTGACCAAGTTTCTAACAAACTGCAACGACTTGCTTATGTACCCGGCGAAGGCCAGATTTCGAACTATGAGCGTGAGTTATTCCAGCGTGCCAACATTGGCATAGGACGCCCAATTGAAACCAACCGCAGACTTCTTGAGGCTTATCGTGCGGCAGCACAACAGGATATTGAGCGTTCCAAGTTCTATGAGCGTTTCTTTGCCGCCAATAAGCAGGTTAATGAGGCTGAGGAATGGTATCAATACTATTTGAACCAAAATCCAGTTCTTATTGATGATGGCCGTGGCAACTTGGTATTCAACCGAAGTAGGCAGTCTTTTGAAGATTTCTATGGAGGCAAACGGAAAACGACTCAAGCGCAACAGCCTGCCGTTAGCCAACAACAAGGCCAAAGCCGTGGTTCTTTGACGGCAGATCAAGTGCGAGAACAGGCAGAACTTAACAACATTTCGGTAGAAGAGGCTGCTCAAAAATTGCGTGATCGTGGATACGATATTGAGGAAGAATAATGGCTAGGAATCTTCTCGCTGACGAACCCGTTACACAGCCACGCAACTTGCTTGCAGACGAAGTTCCAATTCCACGCCAACAACCAGCCGTTGAAAGTGCTGAAGGGCCAGACCGCCGATTCGACATAGGTAAGATTCCTGAAAGCACTGCCTATGGCACTGTTTTTGGCGCAGTTGCACCAGAAATTTTGCAAAAAGTAGTTTCTCCTACCTTGCAGGCTTTCCCTTACACAAGGCCACTTGGCGTTGGCACTTATGTTGCTGGTGAAGCATTGAAAGGTCGGCGTCTTGCGTCAGCGTTTACTGGTGGTGTTGAAGGTGGCACAGGAGAAACCGCTGTTCAGCTTTCTAAGGCGCTCGGTGCCCCTGAGTGGTTACAGACCACCGCTGGTCTAGCAGTAGGTGCGGGAACTCCTACACTATTGGGTGCGCTAGGCAGAAACATTTCATTAACACGAGACATTTTGCGGGAAGCTGAAAGAGGTGGATTCAAAGAGGCGGGTGAGCGTTTTGCCGCCCGTATTCGTGGTGAAGCAGGGCCACAAGATATTGCCGCCCAACAGCGTGTTATTGCAGCACTAGAGGCCGAGGCAAACAGTATTCGGCAGACGGGCCAACAACGTGCTAATGAGATTATGAGCAATGCCGAGGCAGAGATTGCCCGTCTTGCTCCCGGCGCAGAGCAACAGGCTGATCTTATTCGTCAACGTGCCCGTGATGAAGCGGCAGCAACGCTATTTGCAGCACGCCAACAGATTGAAAAACGAGCAGCGCAGATACGGCAAGCGCAGAGCCGTGGTCGTGCAGTAGGCATGGAAGCAGAGGCGACAATACCTCAAGCCCGTCAAGCCATTGGTCAGCCTGCCGAAGCGTCCGATATTGGTCAGTCGTTGCGAGACAGAATCGTACAAGTGCAAGGCGATAGATTATCGGCAAGGAAAAAGCAAATAGATGCCGATAAAGACGATGTAATCAAAGAAGTATCGGAAAAACAAACTGCTGGTAATTTTGTAGAAAATATGCCTGAATACAAGGCGTTACTAAACGAGCTTAAAATCAAGGCTGGAATTGGGCTAACAGACCCATTAAAAGCAGAGCGTGACCCCGGAACGGTTGCTGCATTAAGTAACCTCTACAAATCTTTGACGAAACGTCAAGTTGAAAGAACAAGAACTGTCATAGACCCTGAGACTGGTAAACAAAAAATAGAAGCGTTTGCTGACGACATTCCAACTGGTTTTGATGCTATTGACACTATTCGTCGTAAGTTAGGCGACGCATATCGAAATCCACAGGCCGAGGGCTATGGTGCTATCGGTCAACAAATGGCAAAGGACTACTACAAGCGCCTTTCCGAAATACTTGGCAACTATTCGCCTGCCAAGAAAAACCTAATTGCTAACTACGAAGAGCTTTCCCGTGAGTTGGACATATTCAAGGGTGCTGCTGGACGTAAAGCCACGGCGGTAGATCGTTATGACCCAACACGGTTCCAGACCGACCCTGCAAGCCTACCCTCAGAATACTTTGCCACCCGCCAATCGGTGCGTGACTTGATTGAATTGACTGGCGGTGACCGTAATCTGGTTGAGCAACAAGCCCGTGCTTACGTTGCCCGTCAGTTGCAAACGGCTACAGACGCTAATCAGGTGCGTAACTTTGTTGATCGTAATAGCGACTGGCTGCGTGAGTTTCCTCAGCTACAAGCCTCTGTGAACCAGTTTGCAGACACCCTTACTGGCACTGCACGACGCACTGGACGGCTTGGAGAACTAGAGAAAACCCTACGCACCGAACTCAAGGCGTTGCCACGGCAGTTAACTGAGGCGCAAAAGAAGGCCACTCAGATCACTAAAGCGGGTGAAGCCGAAGCGAAGGCTGCTGGTGGCATTGGTGCTGATATGCGTGCCCAAGCGGGTCAGGCTGGAAGACAAGCTCAGGCTGAAGCCAATCGTGCCGCTTCAATGCTTACCCGCCAGACTAATCAAAGCCAAGTGGCGTTTTTTGACGAGCTTGCTACAAAAGGTGATACGCCACGCTTGTTGGCTGCTGCCCCGGTTATTAAGTCAAACCCCGAAGTGCTTAATAACTTTGTTGAAGGAATAAAAATAAGCATTTCAAGGTTGCCGCCAGATCAGATGGCAGACCGTTTCTTGAGAGAGATTCAGCCTTCATTGTTGCAGGCTGGATTGCTTACAGACCAACAGGCTAGACAGATCGCCGATCAGGTGCGTTTGGTGGCTATGACCGCTGATCCTAGTGCCGTGCCAATCCGCACTGCAAATCTAATCAAAAGCGCCATTGTGTCGCAGTTTGGCATGGGAACAAGCAGGCTTATGGATACGCTTGGCCTTAGCTTTACTGAGCCGTTTTTAGGAGGACAGTGATATGTCGTTAATAAAAGGATATAGCAAGAAGTCGGTTAGTAGTAATATAAGCAAGGAAATGAGAAGCGGCAAACCACAAAAGCAAGCCATTGCCATTGCTTTGAACACGGCACGAAAAGCCGAAGAAAGGAACCGTAGAAGTGGGCGAACAAAAAGAGCGTAACTACGACGAAATGCGTAACCCTGACCGCAACTTGAGGCAGGGTGCGCCGATGCCAGTGCGCTCCAACAATGGTGGCGAGGTCTTGGCACGCATGAAACGTGATAAACGCTCTGGGAGAAAGATGGAGCGATGAAAAGGGTTAAGGGGCTTAATCCAGAGCTTGAAGAGGCAGTCGGCAAGTTACTCAAAGAGGTCATGGCCGACCCTACTGCAAGCCTGACTGACAAAACAAAAGTCCTAGATCGGGCACTGAAACTTGAGCAGATCAAGCAAAAGATCAGTGACGATGAATGGGGCAAAGGATTTTATAACGATGACGAAGGGGATTGAGGATGGAAGAAGCTATGTTGTTGAAGATCGTCCGTGTGGCGGTGCAGACTATCTCTATGCGGTTGTTGACAATCCTGTCGATGGTCATGTCGTTTGCTCTGGCCGTATGGACGATGTTAGAGCCTACTTACGAGAGAATGGCGATGGCAGCGTTTTTTGCCGTGTGCGTGTATATCCCTTGCATTAGCATTGAAAGGAAAAAAGATGAAGGTAAGCATCAAGAAGACTGAGGTGTACGCCTCTGCCATGAACACGGGCAGCGCCGGTAAGCCCATTCGTCAAGCCTCCATTGCCGATACCTACGGCATGGGCAAGCCTAGTCGTACAAACCCCGTCGGCGGCTTTATGGCCATGCAATGCTTCTCTGGCTCACCTGACCAGAAGAAGTCGCCCACCACGCCGGGTGTAACAGGGTTCAAGAAAAAGGGGTACTAAATGGCCAACAATATCCCCTTTCAACCAATGGGGCCGACGGTCAAGATATTTGCTGCCACAGCCAATACGGAAGGCAATGTGGTGGCAATCAATGCTGTTAGCCCTTGCCAACAGTTCTGGGTTATCAACCCTGACAAGAACGATCCTGTCTTTGTAGCCTATGGTGATACTGACCAGATTACGGCAACGATTCCTGATGGTTCAGCGGCTAACGTGGTGGCAATAGCCCCATACGAAGCTAAGGTATTTACTGGCCCACAGGTTAGTAGCACCAAGACGGTTTACGCCCGTTGCATTGCACCCCACAATAACGCTACGGTCTACGTTTGTCCCGGCGAAGGATTGTAACAATAGGCCAGTAATGTAGGGGCTAAGTTTCAATGGGGGTGAATCATAGACCCGATTACGGCATTAGCAACCATCTCAACCATTTGGGGTGGCATCAAGAAGGCTGTCGAAGTAGGCAGGGAGGTTTCCGACGTTTGGAGCCAACTATCTGCTTGGGCACAAGCCGCTGATGTACTTGAGCAAGTATCCGATAAGCCAAAGAAACCACCGCTTTTTAAGAAGCTAAACTTTGGTGATGACACCAAGCAAGCCTTTGATGCCTACGCCGCCAAGGTAAAGCTGCGTGAGATGGAAGCAGACATTCGGCACCAGTTCCTTTACGGTGGCCTTTGCCATCTCGGTATGGACGGTCTGCGGGAGTTCTACAGCATCCGACGCAAGATTCGTGAGCAACGCATCAAAGCTATTCAAGACCAGCGCATACGCCAACGTGCTTTCTTTGAGGCTTGCTTTGCAGGTGGGCTGATCCTTGCAGGTGCGGCTGCGGTCATTAGCATCCTCTGGATGACAATTCAACTTATCTCAAACGGAGGCTAGTAGTGTTTATTGCGGTTGCCTTTATCTGCCTTTTGAATGGCGAATGTCGTTTTGTGGTGGAA
>Ga0208898_1000511_pt1 | contig 30178 bp, 42 predicted proteins | sample VirMetDEL_Mar_4_FD_184513 | JGI IMG/M metagenome (GOLD analysis project Ga0208898, IMG submission 184513) | Aqueous microbial communities from the Delaware River and Bay under freshwater to marine salinity gradient to study organic matter... | ecosystem: Environmental > Aquatic > Marine >...
GAGCGAACAGGTACAGCAGCGTGGCAATGACGTATCTCACTGCTCCAACCCCCGAAAACCACCGTGGCGGGCTTTCAACTCAAGCTGGTGCAGTTCGTCCATCGACTTGCCGGGAATCAGGTCACGCGGAACTCCCGCGTTGTAGGCGTCAATCTGTGCGTCGCGGAGCGTGTATTCGGGGGCTTCCAGCTTGGGAACGTCCATCTGGTGCACGTGCTGGCAGACCTTCGTAAACTTCGGCAGGTTCGGCGGGTGCTCGGAACCTTCCTCCGCCAGCGCAATCAGGCCGCGCTTGATCTGCTCGTTCGACAGGCGGGCGATAACGTCCCGCCAGGAATCGTTCGGGTGCGTTCCGTACTCGCGGGTGAACCGTGAGCCGAAAACCTCAGTAAGACGCGACCACACCCTTTCCGCCCTCCCATCCTTCGGCTTCTCGGATTGCCCGCTCCTGCTCGGCTCGGATTTCGTCGAAGGTAGCCGGACGTTTCCTAGTTTCTGCATCAGTGTTCTCCGTGATGAGTTCGTCCTCCCACCTCTCGCCATTGAGGTAGGTGGTTGCGTGTGGGATGTAGCCTTTCAGCCATTGGGAGTCGTTGGCGATGCGGTTCTGCACATCGGCAACCAGGTGGTCGGCAATCGAATCCAGCTTCTTCCGCTGCCAGATTGACTTGGCTTTCGCCTTGTTGCGCTTGACCGGATAGACCTGCCAAAAGAGTGCAAATGCACACTCTTTGGTAGTTCTATTGGAGTTTTGTATATTAGGAGTGCTAAAGGACACCTGATGTCCTTTTGCCTCGTCAAAATGTCCTTTTGCCCTAAGTGTCAAAATGTCCTTTAGCCCGACCAGTTCGTAGACGTTCGTCTGCCGCCCTGCCCCGTCACCACCGCGAGGCTTTCTGGCGACAATCCCAAGTTCGCAAAACAACGCCAGATGGCGAACAACTGTCTTGTCGCTCTGGTTCGTGTGCGCGGCGATATGGCCGACAGACGGCCAGCACAGCCCTTTTGCGTTTGCGTGATTGCACAGGCGCAGCAGGGTTGCCTGCGGGCCGGTCTTGAGGTTGTACCGGACTATCTGCTCGTAGCCCCAGGTCATCGCTTCGTGGCTCACAAAAAAGCCCCCTGATCGGGGGCAAGCCCACCGCGACAATGAAAAGATTGGCGACCTGTCACGCTGGTTCTCACACGCACATTGCGGCAACCACTCCGCGCCCCTCTCTGCGGGTTGAACGTGTGCCCCGGTATCTCGCCTCGACAGGTAGGCCGCTGGTTAGGCGCTTCCTCTGGCTCGCCAAAAACAAATGCCCAAAAAAGGAGGGAAGGCCCGACACCGCGTGACGTTCGTCGGATGTATGCGCCAAGCGGGGCTTGTCGCTAGCACATTGCCCCGCCTCAGTGGTCTGCGCTTTCGCGCCCTTCCCAAAAACGGTTGCCAGTCTATTCGGCATCACCGCACTGGCTACGGGGGGTAAATACCGCGACCAAGTATGAGCGCGTGTATGCCTAATTTCAGAAAAAACCCCCGCGCCCGTTAGAGCGCGAGGGTGAACGACGCGGGCAGGATGGGGAGAGTTTGCCCACCCGCGTAAACATAATCTGGCCGTTACAGGCGTAATTACCCCGTACACTTCCCGCCCTTGCGGCCTACGCCGCGTTTTTACGATCCGCCCTCAACTTCCCGCCCGTCAGCAACTCCACCTGAAACTGCCGCAGTGCAGGGACGCCCGTGTGCTGCCACTGGCATACCGCCGCCTTCGTGACGCCGAGCGCCTTCGCTGCGCTCACTTGGGTGCCATAGTGCTTGATGAGTTGCTTGTACGTCATGGGCTGATAGTATAACCGACTTAATTGGCTGTCAAGCAAAAAAGTGTTGACATCCACGTAAACTTGTCTATACTTGGAGGCATTCAACGGGAGAGCGATATGAACGACATGCAGGCAGCAATTGAATCGGCGGATTTGGTCATTCACACGACTTCTGCAATGGTCGCCAATCACTGCAAAGGGATGCTGGCGATGATTGCCAAATCGAAACTTGAAGTTCACGGATTTTACGCGGTTGTCGTTGGCGGCAAGAAAGTCTGTTTCGTTGATTCTGAAAGGCAATAGGGTGGCCATATGAACCACTTCAACGATCTTGAAACTGACCCGCTTGCAGGGATGCGGCAAACGGCGATGGAACGGCAGCGTGAGCGGATGCACCCCGAACCGGACTCGTCACAGGTCGATTACATGGCTGACGAAGAACTGGTAGCGGAATGGCTGGAATCCATGAAGGATGATCGCGACCACATGGCCGACATCCATTCGGAAATGATGGCCGACCCAGACTTTGTTCGGACGCTGGTGTTCGCCGCGCTCAACCGCGACACGATTGAACCCGATGCGTGGCTCGTTCAATCGCTCCGTGTACGCCTCACCGATATGTGGCGGGACGCGGCGGTGGAGTGGGCGAAGGAACGCGAGGCAGACCATATGTGGGAGTGGGACGAATGAACACACACGATAAATGGTTGAACTTCTGCGCTGCCGTGATTCTGTTTGGCGGGTTTGGCATAGGGACGTTTCTGTACTTCTGGGCGCTTGGAGGTGCTTTGTGATGCGCGAAATTGATATTCATTGCTTGTTAACCGCGCTTGTTTCTGTTGACGAGGAATCCTGTATGCGGCTTGAGATTCGCCAGCCTGATGCTGAAAACGCATACACGTGGCTTAGTTTGGCAGAGGTTGAACGCCTGCACGCGCTTTGCGGGCGCTGGATTGAGGCAATTCGATCTGCTCAATCGGAACGCTGCCAGATTGAAAGCGATTTCACGGAGGCCGAGTGATGCACGCCGACGAAGAATTGAACGCGCTGTTTGAGGCTGAGGCATTCGCAAAGCTGTGGGAACGGGCGCAGGAAGAAATGCAGGAGCGCGAGGAAGCTGACCGCGCCATGTGGGATAACTTGGAGGATTCAGAATGACCATCTTTTACTCCCCGACCATTGGGAAAGTCGCCGCCGCACTGGCGAAGGCGCAGCAGGAAATGGGCAAGGCCGTCAAGGACTCAAACAATCCGGCCTTCAAGTCCAAGTATGCGGACCTGACATCGTGCCTTGATGCCGTGACCGCTGCGCTCAACAAGCACGACATCGCCGTTATGCAGCTTCCCGAGGGCCACAGCGGGCACATCAGCCTGACCACACTGCTCACGCACTCGTCAGGCGAGTACATCGGCTCGACGGATTCGCTGCCGCGTAACCCCAACGCCAGGAATCCCGCGCACGAACACGGCTCCACCCTCACCTACCTGCGCCGTTACGGCATTGCCGCTGTGTGTGGACTTGGGCAGGAGGATGATGATGGCAACAGCATCACCAAAGCGCCGAAGGTCGTGGATACATCGAAAGCGGAGGCGGCCCTGACTGAGGCGGCGAAGGTCGGTTATGACGAGTTTGCGGAAGCGTGGAAGAACACCGCGCCGGAAATCCGCGAGGCAATCAAGCCCGAGGTTATTCAAGGTCTGAAGAAACTCTGCCAGCCGGAAGCATCGTGAAGCTAACCAGCAGCAACTTCGCCGCCGCGATGGGGATTAGTCCGTGGCAATCCCGCCAGAAGTTGTGGCGGGTTCTCACGGGGCGGGAGCAGCGCGACCCCATCAACGACAATATGCAATGGGGCATCGACAACGAGCACCGCGCAGTTGCGGCAGTTGAGGCGGCGACAGGGTTGCTGTTTACCCACACGGGCAGCAACCAAAAGCACATAGAGCGCGATGTGTTCGGCACAACGCCGGACGGACTTCTTGGCTCGACAGGGCTGGAAGTGAAGTGCCCGCAGAAGGTGACAGAAGTTGTGCCCGCACACTACCTGCCGCAAGTGCAGGGGCAGATGTTTATAGCAGGTCTGGATACCGTGGTTTTCGGCCAGTGGACGCCCGACGAGTCCCGCGTGTGGATGGTTCCGCGTAACGATGAATACATCGAGGCGATGCTGCCGCTGCTACAAGATTTCATGGAGTGCCTGAGAACGGACTCCCAACCCAAGCGCCGGAAAAAGCCGGTGATGCCCGAAGTCAAAACCGAGAGGATTAAGTAATGCCCGATCACAGCAACGATATTCGCCTTGCACTCTGGAAGAACGACAAGCGTGAAAAGCCGACGCAGCCGATCTTGAAAGGCGGCAAGCCAGTCAACATCAACGGCCAGGAATACTGGCTGTCGGCGTGGATTAACGGCCCGAAGGACGATGAAGGTTTTGCCCACCGCATAGACAGTATGGTTGACATTATGGCGGACAAGTTGGGCAGCTATCCGATTGTATCCATCAGCCTGACCCCCGCAGAGTCGCGTGGCTACAGTCAGCCCCCCGCGTCTGGCTCTTCTGCTGGCGACCCGTTCGACGGCGGCGACCCGATTCCCTTCTGATGAACCACCTACCCGCCACCCTCGCCCTCTGCGCCGTGATCGGCGGGCATACCATATTTGGTATGCGTACCATTTTTGGTACGTGCGAGGGCGTGCAGGCGTATTGCTGGTCATACGACCACCCGACGAAGGACGCGGTGTATCCGAGTATTTGTTGTCGGCCAGGTGAAAGGCCGGTGTGGGATAGGAACGGGGTGGCGAGTTGTGAGTAAGTTGCGGGTACTTGACCTGTTCAGCGGAATAGGCGGGTTCAGTCTCGGGCTTGAGCGCACAGGCGGGTTTGAAACCGTTGCTTTCTGCGAGATTGAGGATTACCCCGTGCGGGTGCTGAACAAGCATTGGCCGGATGTTCCGGTGTACAGGGATGTGAGGGAATTGACCTATGAACGACTCCGAGAAGACGGAATCACAGTTGACGTTATCACTGCCGGATTCCCCTGCCAGGACATCAGCACCGCAGGCAAGGGCGCAGGAATACGCGGGGAACGCTCCGGCCTATGGTCAGAGGTCGCCAGATTGGCTGGCGAGATACGACCACGCTACCTCATCCTGGAGAACGTCGCAGCGTTGCTTGGTCGAGGGTTGGACGTTGTTCTCGGAGACTTGGCCGAGATCGGGGTTTATGGACGGGTTGAGTGGCATTGCATACCAGCTTCAGCCGTTGGTGCGCCTCACCGGAGGGACAGGTGGTGGTGTGTGGCCTACGCCGCGCAGTCAGGAGGCGAAGCATGGAGCACCGACCGAATGGGAGATGGCCACCGATCACGCTGGCACAAGAGACAGCCTGCGGGTGCAAGTTGTAAAACGGGCGATGTGGCCGACACCTACGTGTCAAGACTCAAACAAAGCGACAAAGCGATGGCGGGAGAACCGACAAAACAACCCAACAGCAGCTGTGTTCAATCCGCAGAAAATGTTTCCAACCCCGACCAGCCGCGATCACAAGGGCGGTTATACAACGACGGCTCTGACTCGGAAGGACGGGAAAAGCAGGGCCATGGACGCACTGCCGAACGCAGTGATAAACGGCAAAGGCACAGAAACGGTAACCGGACAATTGAACCCGGCCTGGGTCTGCTGGCTGATGGGCTTTCCACTCGACTGGCTCGATCTGGATGGCTACCAGAACCCCGAATTGGAAGGGTTGCCACCGGAGTACCTGACCGAACCCACAAGCTGAGAGCGTTGGGTAACAGCGTAGTACCGCAAATCCCCGAACTGATCGGGCGGGCAATCCTGGAGACAATCGAATGAAACTAACCGAAGAAAGCGCATAGCGGAGGAATCGAATGAGTGAACTAACAGACAAGCTGCGGGCGCGGGTCGCGGAACTGGAACGGGAGCAGAACAATGACACCAATGACGCCTGAGAGATTCAAAGAGATTGAGGCGCATCATCAGCACGATGAAAAGCATAGCAGGGGGATGCATAGGGGAGAATGTAACTGCATAGATTGCTTGAGGCACTACCATCGCGCCGAACTCATCGAAGCCCTGCGTCCTTACATGGAGCCTGTGAGCGATGCGGAGGTTGCGGAGATTCAAAGCGAGATACACGGCGGCCGCTATTGGGGCGGCACGGTGGGCGACAACGCCAACAATGCGATTAACACCCTGCTCCGCGCCTACCGCCAGCAGCGCGCAGAGATTGAACGGCTGCAAAATCTGCCAGCAACATCGCACCCACATTACCCGCACGAAGAAATTGCAGAGGTTTATGACGAACGCGACGAACTCTACGCAGAAGTCAAGCGGCTAAGGGAAGCGCTCAAGGAGGCCGGGGGTGAGTGACGAAAAGATATTCGCCGGATACGACACAAGTGCGCATGGCGAGGATTATTCATGCCTTACGCTCTGCAACCGTAATGGCAAAGGTGGGATAGAAATAAAGCTGATTCTGTACGGGCATCAGGCTGATGTAGTCGCAGAGGCAATCAATCAGCGCGACCGCGAGATTGAGCGGCTGCGGGAAGCACTCAAGGAGGCGGGCTGTGAGTGACCTGGACGAGAGGGTGGCGCGGTGACAACGAGAACACCTGGCCTCGTTAGGCGTGGCAATATATGGCACATGAAGAAAACCGTGTGCGGAGTCCAGATTTCTGGGAGTTGTCACACTTCCTATAGAGAGCAGGCAGAGCGCGTCCTGAGCCAGCGGGTGGATGAGGTCTACCGCACCAAAATGCTTGGTGAGTGCCCAAAGGTCACGTTTTCTGCCGCCGCCATCCGGTACATTGGCGAGAAACAGGCCAAGAAGTCTATCAAGCGGGATATTGAATGCCTGAACAGGGTGATGCCGTATATAGGGCACCTTGACATCAGGGATGTCCACATGGGGACACTGGCCGATTACATCGCCAAGCGGCAGTCAGAGGTAAACAGTCAGACTGTCAACAGAGAACTTGCCTCAGTGCGGCAGGTGCTGACGCGGGCGGGAAGGGTGTGGAGGCACGAAAACAACCGCCCCTTCGTCGATGCTGTGCCACTCATCGAAATGCTCCCCACAAGGCCACGCAAGCCCGTCCAACTGACTTGGGACGAGCAGAAGGCATTTGAGCGCGCCCTGCCAGCGAAATACGCCCGATATATGCTGTTTCTGGTCAATACGGGCCTGCGCTGTCAGGAGGGATTACAATTGCGTTGGGATTGGGAATTGCGAGGACATCAGGCTTTCATGGTTCCGGGCGAGTTCCACAAGAACGGTCAATCCCGCGTGGTTGCGTGCAATTCTATTGCATGGTCGGTCGCAGAAACGCAAAAAGGGCGTGACAGAGAACGGGTATTCCCTATCACGCCCAATGCGTTTCGGATGGCGTGGGACAAGGCGAGGAAAGAACTTGGCCTTGAGCACATCCGCAGGCACGACCTAAAGCACACTTTCGGTATGCGGCTGCGGTCGGCAGGTGTTGAATTTTCAGATCGGCAGGACTTGCTCGGACACAAGAGCAGCCGAATCACTGACCACTACTCGGCGCCAGATATTGCTCGCCTTGTGGAATCCAGCGAGAGGGTTGTTGGCATGACGGGCGAGCCTGCGCTTCGTTGCATAACTAGGAGATAGCAGTGCGCCTTAATTTACCTTATCGCCGGGAATGGCCGAGTTGGCGCGCTTCTCTAGCAACTTCTCAGTAACCTTCTCAAACTGGTCAAGCAACATATCCTGATTGCCTTCAGAGCGCGCAATGCGGGTCGGCAGGTTCAGCGACACTCTCAGCTTGTCAACGAGGATGCCGGTTGTCACCGTCAATTCTTTGGCGGTCAGCGGCTCCTTCCACTCCTTGACCTCGCCACGATATAGCGCCGTCTTGGTGTTGCCGTTATCAATACGGTCATTGATTTGGGCAAGCCCTTTCTGGATGATGCCAGCCGCCTGGTTGCGAAATTCTTCCTCCGCATTCTCCCGAATCATCACAAGCCACTGCTGGCCTTCTGGGGACTTTACCCATCCTTCAAGCGTCTTTTTGGGTATGCCAGTTTTCCTCGCAGTGCGCGCATATGTGCCGTCGTTGTAGAACTCTGCGATGGCGTGCATCTTTTCTTCCTGAGTGTACGCCGTCCACTTGCGCTTGCCCTCGCTAACTGATTTTCCCATTAGTACAGGCCCAGCATATTTGTGGTGTTTGTTGCCATTTACGCGGCATCCTCTCCAACTTCGTAGTTTCTGTCGCGGCATAGCAATGAAATCTGCCCGCGCGCCACCTGCAAGGCGTGCTTTAGGGCAACGCCTTCAGCACTCAACCGCTCAACGGTCAAGTGCAGTTCGTGAATCTGTTTTTTCAGGCTCTCGTTCTCAGCCTTTAGGCCGTAGTTCTCGTCCATAGTTGCCCCTCCAATTCATGTTCAGGGCTTTGATGTATAGCGCAAGATACTTCTCGCGCAGTTCGTAGTAACACGATTGATAGTGGTCGCGCTCTGCAATAGCGACCTCTAAGCCGTTGCGGCAGCGGGCTAGTTTCTGTTCCGCCGTGTATTGCGTCACAATTGCTCTACACCGACGCGGTGCAATTCGGCAGCAAACTCTGCCGGATCGCGTGCGTTCTTTCGCATGTTGCAAGTTGGGCAGGCAATCGTCATGTTGTGCAATTCATGCGCCCCGCCGCGCGCAAGCGGCTCAATGTGGTCAACATGGTAATTGTTGCCGCAATCGCGCTTACACCACGCGCATACCTTATCCTGCGAATCAATCCACGCGGCCAGATCAGACGACGATACCCCTGATGCCTCTGCCGCCCTCCGCTTTGCCTTGTAGTTACGCCGAATAGAGCGCACAAGATCCGCGTTCCTCTCTCTCCAAGAAGCCTTCATCGCTTGCAGCTTCTCGGCATTCTTTTTCCGGTACTTCCGGTCATATTCGGCTTTGGCTGCTTTTCGTAAGGGGTCGTCCTTGTGGCGCTCGTAATAACTTTTACGATATTCCAGTTCAGATTCTTTATTGTTTTGTCTGCATCGCTTCTTTATGGCCTTAACCTTGCCGGGATTACTCTTTGCCCACTTCGCGCCGCGCTCACGAGAGCAAAGCACGCACGCCCCATTCGATACATACCTGAGCGAATCGTGGTTATTTACGCACGGCTTATTCCAGTAGAACCTTAGCCCGGCAGCCCTCGCATCGTCTCTGGAGATTGGCTCAAACATCAATCATCCCCATCTTCACGGGCTGGCGAGAAAACTCGCCAAATCTGGCGTGGTAGTCAATCCTTGTCATCTGCCTGAGCGACCTATAACCGGAAGCCGTGTGCCATGCGTCATTAGGAGCTAGCGTGTTAAATGTCTCAACAAAGCACCCGCGATGCTCCTTCTTTTCCGTGTGGTGAACGTGACCCGTTATCCAATAACGGTGCTCTGTCTCGCCCCACTCCTTTGGACGATCAGCAGCCATGATGGAAGGCAATTCCGCCAGCTTCATCCTGTCCCCGTGCGTGATCCCGAACAGGCTATTGTTCCACTTGTAATAGAAGAACTTAGATGGCGAGGTTTCTATCTCGACCCTCGGCTCGTTTTCGTAGAACATGCTTAGAGCCAGAGCAATCCATCCGGCAGAATCAATATTGTGATTCCCCGGAGTTACGAAAACCCGCACACGCTTGTGCTTTCTGAGCAACTGCTCTATGCCGTATCGGAACGTCATAACAACGATCCGGATAAGTTTTTGGTAGCGCGTGTCTACATCAAGCAGGTTCCCGCCGTTTGGGGTCTGCTGTCGCTGGTTGTCAACGTGCATGAAGTCGCCAACATCGACGAGCAATGCCTGTTCGCTTGGTGGAGATGCTTGCACAAGATAGGATATCGCTGCCTTCAGTTCTCTCTCAGCAATAGCAAGATCGAAGTCGGCCTCCATTGTCTCAGCCTTCCACGACCTCATCCCGAAATGAGCATCACCAATCACATACATGCTCATCATGTCCGAGAACTTCAGCCGTGGGATGGGAACTGGCTTGGCCAGTCCCTTGATGTCCTCAGCTAAAGCCTCTATGAATTCGCGCTGCATTGCTGCAACGGCGCTGGCGTCCTGCTGGGTCTTAACCCACTGGCCGGTTGGCTTGCCGTCCTCGTTGTAATAGGTGGACGTACCCTTGACGAAAAACCCATCAGGAGCGGGGCGCGTCATGTCATGCTTGGGCGAATAGCCCTGCGACGCGGCGTATTTAGTCACCCGCTTAACGGCGCGATCCACGCCCTTGCGGTCGATGCCCAAACGCCTCGCGGCTTTCGCCTGGCTTCCTGACTCAATGCAGGCTTCCAGTATTTCCTTCTGCCTGTCCGATCTGCTGTATGGGAGCAGCCCCGCGTAGTCAACCATGCAATTCCCTCTGCATCGGCTTCCTCACCCTTATGGAATGAGGTTCATTGTCGCGGTAGTATTTGCCTGTTAAATCGGCAACTTGGCGCATATTCTAGCAGAATTTTCGGCTTTTTTCGGCGTGAAACAGGGCTTGACCCAACCTTTCAACAAAGGCCTCATCGCCGGACAGGTCGCCATGACCCGTCAGGTCAAGCGCCGCGTGGACGACTTCATGGTAGTAGGTGGCGAACACGACATCATTCGGCACGCCCTTACCCAATGATTGAACCCGTATGGTGTTCGTCTTGGGGCACCAGTCACCAAACCTGTCACCAATCGTGGAAAGGTTGTCCACGTGCTCGACCGTGATGGTATTGCCCAAAATCCTGATCGACTTGGGCAGCTTTCTCACTGCTTAACGCGCCCGTTTATCTTGCCCAATCCGAACACCGCAGCGGTAATGCCAATCAGCAGCGCCGTGTATTCCGGTGAGGTATTGAAAATGCGCTCAATCCACGCCTCGGCCCGCTCAGGCGAGAACCACGCCACAACGGCGGGAGAGAACCAGACGGCGGTGATTATCTCGTCTGTGCCCGACCGCTGCATGGCCTCAACACGCGCTTTTAACGCTTCCTGCTGCGCCTTGCCGCGCTCACCGAACAACCCTATGACCTGGCCGATAACGCCGACCGCGAGATTAGCTAACACCTGTACGCATCCTCCGTGAAAGTCTTATCGCACGAACCCCGACCTGCTTGGCCCACTTTGAATCCAGCATTTCCTCTGCCGCTGTTGCGTAGTCCGCAACATCAATCGCAGCCCACATTTTCCGAAACTTGTTCAGTCCCGCTATGCCAAGGTTGTACGCCATTTCGATCAAGACATCCTGACGAACCCTGCCCAGTTCTCGCCAGCACGCTTTCTGTGACAACGCATAAGCGCAGTTGATAAGGTCGCGCTTCAGGAAGAACTCTGCATAGTGCTCGGGGAAGTCGGACAGCACTTGCAGGTTCGTGCCGTATCCAATCGTCCACACGCCTTCCGTGTCCTGATATGCCTTCGACCGGAAGCCTTCATGCTGCTTTACGGATTCAATCAGGTCGTGGGAAATCACCGAAATGTGCTTTGCCCGATTGGGGAACGGATTACACCAGACGCATATGCCAAAGCGCCCATTGCATTGTCAGCAATTTCTTTATACTGATTCACTAGGGAATCAATCTGCGCTTGCGGCAGCAGAATAATCCTGTCGTTAGCACTGGTGTTCGTGTTCCACTCAGCCAGCGTGTTGTTTGGAGTGGTTGACTGATAACCGAACAGGTCGGTGTTCTCGACATCAACGGTATCGGGCAGAATGTAGGTGTTGTTGCTGAACGTGGCCGCATCAGATGCGGAGCCGATTTCAGCAAGGGCATGGAAGTCAGTCCCGACCTCATCACCCTGAACGATGACCACGTTGTTCTTGATGGTCGCCGCTACGTTGTTGACTGCATCCTGAACCCTGACAGAGAGGATAGCTACGTTGCGCTGAACATACCTCGTCGATACAACTGCAATGTTGCCATCCAGCGTCGCGTCATCGCACCCCTTTATGTAGTAACTAGGCCCATAACAGTCGATTGCCAGGTTGCCACGAACATCGGCGGTCGTTGTGCGAGAACACAATATGCCAACAAACCCATCGCGGGTAATATTGCCGTATGCCGATCCTGTTGAGTTCTCCCCCAATAAGATGTTATGCGGGGTCTTGTCGCTGTAATACTTCCCGATTACGGTATTGCCGGAAATGACCCCGCCCGTCGTATAGCCGTCTGCGAGCGGGTAGCCGAGCATGAGTCCGTAGCCCTGCGGGGAATAGAACCGCAGGATGTTGTTGGAGAACACTGCCCCAGCAGTGGTAGTGCTTGCATCTCGACCACGAACAAGGAGGCAATATTGATCGTCAACATCGTCATCGTAGTTCACGGTCAGGTCGCAGCCGGAGATTACCGGGTTTGTGGCCCCCGCAATGTCTGTTATAACAAAGGTCAGTCCCGTGCCGGATGCGTTTATTTCTCCCTTGATTCCAGTCAGGTTGACCGAAAGTGCGTTGGCGCCAGCCGATACCTTCGTTGTCTTAAAGAACCCGTCATTGGCTCCCGATAGGTCAATATCAAGAAGGCAGTTGGAGAGGTTGATTGTCTGAGCGGATGTCGTTGTTGCGCTTGTCGATGTGACAATGGCATAAGCGCCAACAGGGCCGGAAAAATAGCAGCCGCTAACGTCAAGCCGCCCGCCAGTGGCTCCGAGGTTGATCGCGTAGTTCGCGATGTTTGTAAAAGAGGAACTGTATAACTGGAAATCAACCGAACCCGAAGATGGGTTCTGAATGTTCACTGATTGGCCGGTTGTACCAGTCCCATCAATCACAACGCCTTCGATGCGAACTGGTGTGTCTGCTGCGGTGAGGGCGGTTGTCAGACGGAATACGTTTGCGCCTGAGCCGTTACGCTGGAACGTCGCGCCTCGGTAGCTATCACCCACAAGCGTTCGGCCATCTGTGATCTCGAAGTCATCAGAAGCGTGAACGTTGGTTCCATCTAGCGCAACAAGGGTGTCGCCAGTTGATGTGTTCGCTAGGGCATAATCGAATGTCAGCCACTCATCGCCAAGATCGCCAGTGTTACCGTTGTCGCCGTTAGGCCCGAAATACTTTGTTGCCATCAGTAGGAAACCGTAATCGCGATTGATGGGCTGGTCGCGCCCGAAAGGCTGAAGCGGTACTGAACGTCAGGGTGGGCAATCAGCGATGTGCCAATCTCAGAAGTCCACGAAGCGCTTTCGACGTTCACGTAGTCCGTGGTTCCGTAAGGGGCCGCTTGCAGAACGAGCGTGCCGCCGCCGAACGAACCGTCGATGTGTAGAAAGCAATCCTTTGCGCCGCAGCTTGAGGCTGGCTTAAACGCGCCAGTCTGTCCGTCAGCGGAAAGGGTGTATTGATGGTTTGCCATTGAATGTTCCTAGTTTTGAGGGGCAAGGCCCCAACTTACGAATGAGCCAAGAGTCGTAGCCAACCGTCCAAACGCCAACGGGGCTTGATATGCCTTCGACCTGAGGGCCTCAGGCTGCTTTACGGATTCAATCAGGTCGTGGAAAATCACAAGCCGAGTTTCCGCGCAATCCAACCGATGAATGGGCTGACTATCAGCGTGGCGAGCGCCACAAAAACAGCAATCTTCAGCTTCATCAGCGCCAGTTCCGTCGCTGTGATGTTCGACTTGCGCTGCAAGTCCTTCACTTCCGCCCTGAGTGATTCCAATTCCGCGAGAACCAGCCGACGCCATGAAGGCCAGTCCCCGTTATCTGTCGTTGTGTCATGTTTCTGCACGATACGGCCACGCTATACCACCCACGCCGATAACGTCGCCGCTTGGTGTTTTTATTGGGAACTTCAACGTCATGCAGTGCTTCCACTGCTCCTTACCGGCGAGGGGCGTTGGTTCCGCACTCCAAACAGCCTCACCGCTTTCTATTACTTCCAAGTCCTGCACTCTGAAAATCTCGGCAACGTCATGCGGCCAAACGGCGTAATCAGTGAAGCCGACGTATTCATGCGGGTGGACTTTGAAAATCTCCGAATACAGGTCGGATATGAAAACCATGCGCCCGATGCCGTCAGAATAATCCTTGCACCACGTAACGAAGGGGCATTGATTCAGAAACGCCTCAAAGAACCGTTCGGTGCGCTCTAGCTGGATGGTCAGCGCACGCAGCTTGTCCATAGAATCAGTTATGCTGTCGATTCGCTTCATTACGCATATGCGGTCGTGCCGCTGTGGTCAATCAGCCGCCATGAACCGCCTATCCACATTGCGCGAAGCCAGTCTCCCGCATCGTCAAAAGTCCGGCCAGTGGTGCCAATCGAACTGTGCGCGGTGCTGTCGGTGGCGAAGTCAACAGTCAGCCCAGCAACGTCGGCTGTGAGGTTGGATACCGATTCTTCGAGGCGAGTTAACCGATTGTCTTGTTGACTCGCGGCCATCCTAGTAACCGACCGTGCCGTTATTAGCGACGATGCGCCACTTCGCGCCGTCCCACTTAACCTTTAAAAAGTCGTCGACGGAATTGATGCGCTGACCGGTAGCGCCGAACCCAGTGTCTTTTGTTGAGTCGGTGTTGAAGTCAATGTCTACGTTGCTGCCGTAGTTGTTGCAGACGAACGTTATTTCATGCCCGTCATAAAAACCGTCCTGCACCTCTAGCGTAAAACCGCCGCCGGATGAGTTAATCTTATGCAACGGGTACGCCATATCCAGGTCGCCGCCAGATGTGTTCGACAGCGACTTGTTTACCCATACGCCGAAGAGCGCGGTGTCACCCAGTGTCCCGTCGTTCAAATTGCCGGAACGGTAGTAATCAATAACGCCGGTTGTCGCCGTCCACTCGCTCGGATATGTGTAGGTGGCGTCGTAAAGGTCATTGCCTTCGAGAGAAACGCCCGCCCCGTCACCGTTGATTTCCAGAAACTTCGTTCCTGTCGATGACTTCGGGCCAGCATTGCAATTACGCACTATAAGAGAGCCAGTATTCGCACCGACATTACGCTCGATGCAAGCCAGGTTGCTTTGCAGCTGTGAAAACTTTACGCCCTCTATAAGAACGCATTCTTGTCGATGCGCAGCAGCCGGATCGCCCGCGCCGGTCACGCCCAAAACAATCGCGTTGTCAGTACACATATTTAAGCCATAGGTGCCTCCGCGAAGGATGATGTTTTGCTGCTGACCTGCCGCACGTATACAAGCGTCGGTACAGTTCTCGATATACAATCCATCGCAGATTATGGTTTCGATGTGTTCGCCCAGGCGCAGGCCCACATCGGTTAAAGCTGATATGCCGCTTGTGCCGCCTAACTCAACGCAATAAAGCAATACATTCTGCACGGTATAAAACGTACCGGACGCATAGTCGTACTCGCCTATTTCCGCGCCGTACTGGAACCCTTTAAAGTTAGAGTTCATCAGCACGTAGTTACCCGCACCATTTGTGGACTGCCAGATTTTTACACCCCACCCCGCGTTTGAAACGTTAGTTGACTCAACGATTGTTTCGTGTATGTGGAACTCCCAGCAATCGTCTGCCTTTACGCCGGAACCCGTGCCAGCCTGGAAAATAGTCGAATTCCAAATGCCTGTCTTTTGCGATGACCCTTTAAACTTGATTAGTGAACCGGATGTCTCGCCGGAAATAGTTATGTTGTGAAACTGGTAGTGACGGTGACGAGAAAGAGTATCGTTGCCAACCTTGTGTCCGTCTCCGGTGCTGCTGGCAGGGTCAAAATGCAGTTCGCTGCCGCTATTTGTTACCCCATTCGACCATGCGTTGCGGGTTACGGCCCTTTCGCCATAAACAGAGATATGACCCTGCAAATAATCGGTTGATCCGTTGACGTAAGGTATGAACCCGGTGTTGTTCGTGGCGTCGTAGTAGTAATAAATCGGACTTGTGTGGACAAACTTGCCGACCGGCACATACACGTTCGGGCCGCCATGCGAACACTGGTTAACGGCAGCCTGTATCGCTGCCGTGTTATCCGCCGCGCCCGTGTCTGCCCCGTACCGACGTATATCACCTGGCTCATACTCAGGGTTTACGATGTCGCCAACAGCGTTACCAGCGGCATATTCTGCAACGCCAGCCGAAGTCTCAGCAGATGTGCGCCTTATTCTCATGCTGCTGGAATAGACAACAGGCAAATCCCATGCAATGTCGGTCGCAGTCCATATTGTTACGCCAGAGGAATCCTTCAGCGTTACCTTGTATTCCTCATCGTCAACGCCCCATATCTGCTGCTCAGGCTCGCCGCGAATGTTCAGCGATATGTCGGCGGAGTTTGCGTTCGTTGCCGCATCTGCATCTGCCGCAGTCGGGTAGGTTGACTTGTTGGCATTAGATATGGGGTCGCGGATTTCAAGCGTGCCGCCATTAAGCGGGTCGCCGTTGGAATCTACGAACTGTGGTAAGGGTTGTCCTAATACTGGAAATGCCATGCTATTCCTCTAAGCGCGGGCAATAAAAAACCCGCCGAAGCGGGTTAGTGTTTGTTTTATGCGATGCGCCTAATCTTCTAGTGCGGCATCGACTGCTGGCGAAATGACCTCATCCCGTACCCAATCTCGGGTTGCCTTGTTGGCGTTTATGATCGGGATAGCATTAGTTAACTCAGTCTTGAGCGTGGCGGTACTGGCCTTCTCGCCACCAAGCCCAAGAGCCTTTGGTACTGCCTCAAGCGCCAGTTGGTCAAGCTGAGAAAGTGCGGGGCCAGCAATCTGCGAAATACCACTGTTCCCGAATCGGTGAGCATAAAACGCATCAATGGCTATCTGGAATGCGCCGGTGAATCCAGCCCTGTCTACAGCCCGCATGATGCGCTTGAAAGCCGGTTCATCTTTGAATTTTGGGTTGCCGCCAGGGCCGTATTTGATGTACTCGCGCAGGTCATTGCCAAGCGCCGCAACCATTATCATCATCGTCCCTACAGTCGCGTACTTGACAGCATTTGCGCCGCCTTCTTTCACGCCCTTCTCAAAAACTTCATGCAGGAATCGCTTCATAACGGTGTTGCCAAAAACCGTCTGAAAACCCTTTAACTGAGATATCAGATGAAAACGCGGGTCTGAGTGCCACATAGGGCGCACCGTTGCGCGGGGTGACATCACGACTTCGTTTGTGAACCGCAGGGCACCAGCATTTAACGACTCGGTGAACGGATGGTTATCAGGCGCCCCCTGCCTCAACCATTGTATGCCATCTTCAGCATCAATCCCGAGTTCGGTCAGTTGCCAAAGCAGCTTCTTCTGCTTGGCGCCACTAGCACCTCTCATGAGATCGCGCAAGTTGTCTGCTATCATCATGCGGCCAGTGTGGAACCCTGCTACACGATTCAGTTTTGTCCACTGATGCAACAAAGTCGCCTTAAAGAATGCTTCAGTAACGCGGGTCATTTCACCGCCAAACGACGCGAGCATCCTTTCCGTTATACCCATGTCAAGTGCAAGCCCTACCTGTTCGGCGGCGCGAGTTGCTTCTGACTTGGGGAATTTCTTAAACACGCTTCTGACAGCAGATCGGGATGCGTGTGATATAACAGCCGGGAGAGCCTTCAGGGCAGAGTCCCATCGGCCCCTTGCAAGAATAATCATCGGTTCCGCAAGGCTAGATATAGTAGCGAGAGAGAGGGTTCGTAGAAGCTGGTAAGCCCCCAGCGCCCTCTGCGCCTCACGGACTGCCCTAGACTGTATAGGGTTGTATCTGTGCTGTATTGCATCAAGAAGATCATACGCCCGCTTAATCTCACTGCGCTTGGGCTGCACGCCAGAATCTATGGCCTCCTGAATGCCCTTTCGGATGAGGTTGTTTGCAACCCCTTCTCCAGCCCCGAACCTGCTGGCAAACTCAGCCCTGTTCACACCAGCACTGATGTATTTTTTGAGAACGTCATACACATTGTTGTCAAGAAATGGCGCGAGTTCCTCGTCGGGGATTCTTGCCAGTTTCCGCGCAGACTCAATGTTTGCGTTCTTCGACGTTCCAGACTGCCCAACACGACTATGAAAATAGCCGTCGCTATCAATGGCGCGGTTTGACTTGCGCGGCGACTGTATGTAGACGCCGTCATCAATAATAATGCGGCGGATGATTTCATCGGCATCCTCAATAGGAATGCCATGCTTTGTAAGAACGCCGACAAAATCTCCCTGCATCTTGTCGCTTTTTTGCAATTCGTTGGCGAGGTACTTGCGCGGGAAATATCCTTTTATGTACCCAGGCTCAAGGCCTTTTGATTTCAGGTAGTCATAGAAATCATCTAGCAGCCCACGAATGTTCTTCGCAGCAACCGACACGCCAGCCTTCGCCTCGCCGCCACGCAATGCGAGCAACAGATCGTCGTTGACATCTTTCGATATGGACTTGCGAAACCAGCCCCCGGTGAGAGAATCCATCTGCTCCTGAAGGCGGGACAGGTATTTTCCAGTCGCAAGAGACACGCCTTCGTAATAACTAGGGCCGATTGGGGTCTTTGAGAACTCGGTGTACTCAAGCATATCACGCAGCTTCTTGATAGACGGCGAGACCTCAGCGAGCCTGTCCAGCTTTGTTATTGCCTTGAACCCGCCGATTTCCGTAAAGTCCCGCAGAACCTCTGGGACTTCAAAGCGAGATTTGGATACGGATTCTTCTAACGTGATCGCAGAAGGACTCACTGCGCTCGCGCCAGCAGACTGATGGGCGACTTCTTCTGCTGGAGAGCCGCCGAAGCGGATGCGGGGCAAATTTGTCACGCCCCTGAACAATCCCGCTATTGGAGCAGATACTGCTCCGGCAATTTTCGCTTCCTGAGCCACCGCATCCCAATTCACATCGCCGTACTCGTCAAGCTGGCGAGTTGCGCTTATTGGGACTGTCAGGGCCGCGCCAACGGCGGCAGCCCCCGTAGCGCCAGCGCCAACTGCTGCGATGGCTTGCGCGGTTTTCCCAAGTTGGGCAGTTCTTGCGGCGGCTGATGCAGCGGCCTTTTCCCACCCCATCGGGACGGCGAGAAGCGCGGGGTCTGCAATGGCGGCATTGACAAGTTCTGCTGCGGCAGCGCCCGCGTCATGCTTGAACGCATCCACAATGGCAGAAAGCGTTGGGACGCTAGGCGGCGCCTCCTCCTCGCCCATGTCAGATAAGGCGTAGAACTTGCTCTCCAGTTCGCGGTATTGATCTGTGTTTGTTTCACCGGCAGATTCTAACTGGTCGAGCATCTGCGATATGGTGTCGAGTTCCTTCTCTCGTCCAAGAAGCCTCTCCTTAACCCGTTTCTTTTCCTCATCGGACTTGAACAGGTATTTCATGCCGCGCTGTACCATGCCTTCTTCGGCTGCGCCGTGCGCAGATGAGCCAATGGCGTCTTGCAAGTTATCCCACGGGGCGCGAATGTTGTCTACAAACCCCTCGGTTCTTTTTACAACAGAGGTGTTTGGAACGAGGTGAGAAAATTGGTTGTCGCCCTCAACCTGCTTAGGAACCAGATGGTCGAACGCTCCGCCCTGCTTCGGAATCAGGTGGTCAAACGAGTTAGAGGTCGGCATCGCGGATGCCATACTTTTCTTCCAGTTCTGCTATAACCGCCGCCCTATCCGCTCCTGCCTGTATCGCGGCTCTAGCGTCACTTATCAATCTGCCCTGCTCAGACTTGGCCGTTACGGTTTTCTCGTCATCAGGGTTCAAGGCGTCGATGAAAAGAAAGCTCTGCACCTCCTTGTAAGTCTCAAGCTGGGACTCCATTTCCCGTGTGGCAATATCTAGCGCATCAGCATAAATGACGCCTTGCTCGTCCTGAATCTGTCGTGCGCGGTCTGCGATACGTCTTGCCGCAAGACCAACCTGTTCATCATCAAGCCCTGACAGCTTATCGTTAGCTTCGACTCTCTCACGCGCAGCGTTGATATTTTCCTTAGTTGGCTGCGGCGGAGGCTTAACATCAGGGCTTGCCGTCTCCATGCGAATGTTCTCCGCATCAGCGCGGCGCTTATCTCCCAGGGCGAGACTGGCCTCTGCCGCAGCATTGTCCTTGTTGATTCCAGCCAGCCCTTCCTCAACCTCAAGGGCATATTCCTGCTGCGCACGAAGCTGCTCTTGGTAAAGTTGTTCAATCATGCTGGTAGCCGCTGCCGCGTTCGCCCCCCCCGACTCTGATACACGCTTGAGGTATTCGATGTGCTGCTGCTTACGGGCAACCTCGTCTACCATCGGTATCATGGCGTCAATTTCGCCACGGGTTGTTTCGTTCCAAACCTCGTCCAACTCGGCGTCGGGAATCAGTTCCTTCAGGCGGGGTCTAACTTGCTGATAGTTCTGCTCGTTGGCGCCTTTTGCGATATTGCCGAACTCAATGAGGCGTTGGTTCCACGCATCAATCTTCGTCTGCTGCTCAAGCGCGATGGCCTGCTGCTTTTGAGCGGAGTTTACCGCGTCCCGCGTTCCACGGTTAGCCTCGTACTCGTCCTGTTGGTATTCAGCGGCCTCAAGACCCTGCTTCCTGATTTTGTGCAAATCGTCGGACTGTCGCTTGTCGCGGGCCATGTCAAAAACCGAATTGCCCCGCATCTTGTCTGCAATGTCGAAAACTAAAGGCATATCAGTTCCAGATTATTCCGCTGTTGTTCCCATCGCCGCCTATCAGATCGGGGATGGCGCCAAGAATTTCTGACGTAATGTCATTACGCGACCGCGCCTGATTGGCATAACCAGATGCGCGATTGTAACCCTGCGAAGCTGCGCCAAGTCCCATTTGCGCGCCAGTCTGAATCGCAGCAGAGCCGCTATTAGCCGCCACTGACGGGCCGAACCCGGCAATGCTGGAAAGGCGGTTGTAGATGTTGTTAAACTCGTTCGTGGCGAAGTTCTGGTTGTATCGCAGGGCCTCACGAATAGCTCCGCCTGACATATACTGACCGCCCGCCGCCTGTCGCCTTTCCAAAGCCCGCTCACCCTCCGCAAGCCGGAACGCATAACCTGGGTCTTGCTGCCAGTCATATTCGCCAGCCTGACCCCCGGAAGGGGCGCTCATCATCGGCGCCACATTCTTGCGGAACTCTTTGTCCATCCCGCCATAGGGGTCGTTGTTTTCCCCGTAGAGGGTAGACAGTATCGGCTTGTTAAAGCCATTGTAACCTTTGAGGCGTGGATCAGTCTGAGCGCCCTTGATAGAGCCGTTCTGCCTGTCCCAAATGTACTGACCGAGGTTCTTCGCGTCATCGCCCTCGTAACCAAGCTGAGTGGCGTACTTGATCGCGTCACCGACTGTGCCGATGCGCGACGAATCGTATATCGGCCTGCCGGATTGATCGACTCGCCCGCCCGCAGAGGGAAGCCCCGTCATGGACAGCATGGCATTAAGCGCGCTGTATGAGGCGTTCTGGAACGGCGCGTTCAGGCCGAGGGCAATGTCTCTGGATTCACGGTTATAGGCAATCTCTTGGTCTAGGCCAGAATTGGCTGCGCCAACGGCTTTACTCCCGTCATCAGACAGGCCGCCAGCAATCGCCCCAACAACCGCGCCGGGGCCGCCGCCGCCCAAAAACCCGCTAACCGCCCCACCAATCGCCTTCCCGATATTAAACCCCATTACGCCACCTCCACGCCGGATGCGGTTATCGTGACCGCAGTTGCGGCATCAGCAACGGCCTGAATCGTTGCCCCAGCAGGAAGAACGTGATTCAGTGCCTCTGGAACCGTAATCTGATCGGTTGAAGGCACAGAAAGCGCGTCAACAATCTGGTTTGTCGCGTCGGCAGAGCCGCCGCTTGGAACAAAGTGAATGTCAACGGTGCGGCCTGTGCCGGTTGTGTTGCAGAGTGTTAGCGCCCTAACAACCGTCACCTTGTTCGTTGGCACGGTGTAGTAGGTTGTCGCACTTGCCGCGATCTGCTGCGGGGCGATGAGTTGTTTAAGAGTCGTTGCCATTACAGTCCTATGGCCTGTTGCCGTCTGAGTTCTTCAATTTCACGCCCCAATGCCGCAACGTGCGCGGCGAGGGTGATGTGCAGTGAGTCGATTTCGATGTCGCGTACCGCCCGACTTATAGCTGACGAGTCAAACACGGGAGTAGAGAAGTCCGCCGCGTCAATCTCTCCAGGCGTAGCGATATACTTCTGTAGTTCAATGACAAAGCCGACCCAATCCCTCGGGGTAGCTGGCATTGTCTGGATTGCCGGATTTTCTAGGAACTCATTCGCCATGTTCTTTGGAAATCAGCCCCGTGTAGACGGTCTTGCCGTCATGCCTTCTGATAAAGCGGAACACCCAATCGCGCCCCGATGAGAACTTCCGCCAGATTGCCCGCGCTTTGTAATTCCCAACAGCCCCGAACGATGCAACGCGCTCGTTTGTGAACGTATGCCCGCCGTCCCTTGAATAAGATAGGGCAACATCGCCGCCAACGCCCTCCTCGCCCGTCAGTTGGACAAGCCTGACATGAACGCGATCTTCATCTGCATCCTTCATGCCCTGCGTCGTTAGCACGTTCGGGATGATCTCCCCATCTAGCGTGTAGACTCTGGATGAGAGTTGGTAGATTTTACCGTTCTCAAAATCACCGACGAAATGCTTGCCGAACGCATAGGCATGGCAATTGAACCGTTCTCTGGACGGGAACTCGTCATCAATCTCATGCGCCCGCCTGTGCCACTCACCCTCTGTAATGTCATAACACCATGTAACGCCCTCTGAAGGAAACGTGAGAACATAGAACTCATGCCCCTCAAATCGGTATGAGTAGCCTATTGCGTCATCCACTTTTGAGTAAGTGGAGATTTGATAAGCGACCTGTGGGTCGCGGGCCGTAAGGTGCTCCGGCGCGTACTGCCGCGATATGACGGGGACAGGGCTTCCGTACTCATTCACACCGAGCCATGCAACGGCATTGTCAAGGCGAGCAACGGAATGCTTGGCAGCACAGCCCATCTGCTGAAAGCCGCTCTGGAAGCGTTGGAAAAGGTTGTCAACGCCACCAGCGTTGTACCAGACCTCGGTAGTCCTCTCGCCAAGCAGCCATATCTCACGACGGTCTACAATCAGAGACACAAGGTCATCTGGCGCCCCTTCAGCCGTGGAAAAGTTTAGCGCCGGTAGGTCAGTGGCATCATACAATTCTGAATAGTTGAACTGCCCCGTGCCATCATTGATATACACGATGTACCCGTCAATGAAGTCGGCAACCGACGTACCGGGGGAAGATGCCGCCGTCATGGTTGAAGTTGCAATGTCCCACACCTTCAGAGGCCCGCCATCCGCAATGATGATCTGGTTGCCGTTGTCCGTTATCTTAACGGGGCCGGACGATGACCCGATACCGGCGACCTTCTGCGCGTTACCGTTTGCCTGAATCCGGTAGAAACTTCCGTTAACAACGGCGTAGAGATACGACCCGTGAGCGTAAAGGCCACGAACCTCGCCATCTTCAGGTGTGCAGAATACCGTTCCGCCGTGGATGCCGACAAGAATCGGCTCAGAACGCTCATCCTGGCCGCGCTCCTGAAACAGATTAATGACTTCCTGAGAAGCCGATGCTGATGAGCGGCCCTGAAGTGAGCCGCCTGATAGCCTAAGCCGCACCTATGTCCGCCTCAAACTGAACGGGCGCGTTCTCCACATCAAAGTCGAGAACCCCCTGAAGTTTCTGCGCCGCTTTCTTCTCAATGTACATGATTCGGCGCTCCGACACTCCGTACTCAGGCGCAAGTTCTGCCGCCAGCCCCCATATCAGAGCATTGCACCACTCCACCGGAAAATCAGCGTTATCGGAAGCAGCATCAAAATCATCAGGATAATAATTAGCAATGAACACAACCTTATCGTCAGTGCCATCACCCGCAGGCCATAAGCGCATACTTCCCGAATCGAGCGTGGCCTTGTAAAAAGCCAGCGTGGGGACGCCGCTCTGATCTTTATCAGACAGCGTGTAATATTCTTCCTCACCGACAAGGGTGATAGACGAGTCAATGCCCGATGTGCTTCTGCGTACAATTGCATCACTCAGCACCGAATGAGGCCGGAAAGCCTTCGTCGTGTAGAAATATACCTTGTTGCCCGATGAGGCTGCGCCGTCTGTTGCCGATGCAATCGTCACCGTGGATGCGCCGATTGACGAGATTGTTGACCAGTGAATAGAACCGTCATCAATCTTGACGCCGATGTAGTCGCCAACAACCATGCCAGTCACGGACGTAACGGAAAGCACCGTTTCGCCTGACGCTTCATCAGCGGAAAGGGTTGTCTCGCCGTATGACGAGGTAACGTGGTCGCCAGAAGGGCCGACAGAATAAAGCGCCTGACCCTTCTGGACGAACAACGTCAGTTCCTCGCGGAGCCAGATGTCGGCGCCCTCCACGATAAAGTCCTGAATAAGCCCGTTCAGAGCAAAGGCCGCGTCTGCAACCTCATCGGCGCCGGGAGACTCACCAGGGTCATACTCTCCGATTTTGCGCAGAGCCGCCTTGATGATGTCGTTTCTGGTATAGGTAAAGTTTTTAGACCCTGAACGAGCCATCCATTAAGCCTCGGTTACGACTTCGGTGTAGTCAACGATGATGTCGAAAACAGCCGTATCCGAACCGGCAGAACACGTATAGGAAATCGTGTCGCCACCAGCAGTGATGTCAGGCTTGCGGGCTGCGGCGGTTGTAGCTTCCGTGATTTCAAACAGCAAAGCACCGCGAGTCACCGCGCCGTCTGCTAGGGAGCCAAACACCAAGCCTTCAGTAGCCAGCGATGCGCCAGCGAGGAAGCCGTTCGGGTCGTTGGAAGTGCCCGTCGTGCCAACGTCAACAGTCTCAGTCGCATCAACGGTGATTACGTTGAGGAAAACATCGTGAACAATGGCGTTGGTCGGAAGGGTAAAGCCGGTTTCAGTCTCAGTTGTCTGCGCATCACAACGAATAACCGCCTGTTTGCGGATAAACTTCGTGTCGGCGGCAAGGTAGGACTTGTCCGTCGCGGTCGTAGAACCGCTGTACTTTTTGCGGGCTGCAATGCCCGTTGAAAAATTAGTACCACTCATAATTTACTCCTGAGCAGCCTTTCGGCCAGTACAGTAATTAAGAAAAAGAGGAATCCCCCGCCGAAGCGGGGGTTCCTTTGGTGCCGTTAAGCGCCTTCCGAGCCGTACAGGCCACGCGGGTCAGACCAGCCAGCCGAGAAACGCATATAGCCCTTAGCCTTAGCGTTATCGGTGTCAAAGTCCTCATCCTTCGTGAACTCAACGCCCTCGCGGTCATACCACTTCAGACCTTCCGGTGCATCAGTCCGAACGAACCATGCATCGTCATCGGTCAGGTAGTGATTGACCGTCATCGACGGGATCGCACCCATAACTCGCAGAGCGTTGGTGGCGTTGTTCGCCGTGTCGTTCTGCTGTACCGAGTTGAGGATACGAATCGCGTTGAACTGTTCCTCCACAGGGATAATCAGCTTCGTCGGACGAAGGCTGATTTTAAGGCCCTTCGGATTCACAGCCTGACCAATCAGGATAACCAAGTCCTCAAGAGAGGCTTCGCTAAGATCAGCAGCGGTGGACAGTTCGTTGGCAAACGTGCCGCCAGTCGAAAGCGTATGAAGGGTGGAAAGAAGCTCCAGACCATCACCGCCAACATACGAACTGTTGAAAGCGCGGTTGTACACGTTGGCGCCGACGTTCTCACGAGTCTGCTTCATGCTGAACGCAAGCGAACCTGCGCGAGCCATCGAAACCTTCTCGTAAAGATTGTCGGCCAGTTCCTCACGGGTAACGATGTAACCGAGAGAATAGGCAACGTGCGTGTAGCGGCTGATGTAACCCTGCGTATGAGAGTCATAAACCGTTGCCGAACCTTCCGGCTTGACCGGAGCCAAACCGAAACCCGTTTGCAGAACATCTTCTTCCCACGCCTGAGAACTCGACTGAACGTCGAACAACTCGGTGTATTCCGTAGGATGTTCATCGTACTTGGCGCCAAACCACGCCTTTACACCCGGCCACAGGGCTTTAGGGTGATTACCAGTATTGATAACAGCCATTACTGTTTACTCCCTTAAATGCCAACCGTGTTAGGCGCGGCAATACTTTCGTTGATAGTGACTTCCCAAATCGCATCCGCCGTGCCAACATTGTCAAGGTTGCCAGGGATGTCTGCGAGGCCGAGAAGGGCGAAGTTGAGCGCGGTCGTTGCGTGCGACGATGAGTCGATGCAAGCACTGGAAGTGCCATACGCGGTGCTGCCACCTGCGCCTGCAATCCAGTCGACATTCTTGCCGATGTCCACAAGGTCGAGGGGATCAGTGTCGGCATCCTCAGTCGCTTGGAAAATCAGGTTAGTGTCGGTTGCAACCAGCACAAAGCCGGTGTCGCCAGATGCCAAATACTGCTTTGACAGGTCTGTGACAATCGGCTCAATGCCAACAACAACCCCGTAGAACGCTGCGCCAGCGGTCGCCTTTTCAACTTCAAGGTAGCCGTTGCCGCCGTCAGGGGCCGCGCTAATAGTGACCGGATCACCAACGAAAAGGTTTGCCGCAGTCTTGTAGTAGCAACGCTGTGCAGCGCCACTATACGGCGTACCATCACGGTAGCGTACCGGCTTAAATCCAAAAGCCATGATAAATACTCCAAAAGGAATTTATTGCAAGAGCGTCATTGCCTACGACTTGTCATGCTGACATCGCCGTATTGGTTAGCAACGGATGCTCCACCAGATTGGCCGCCACGAATCGCCTCGTCTACCTTGTCTGTCTCTTTGGCTTTTTCGGCCTTGTCCTCCAGATAAAACTCCTTGCGGATTTTCATCAGGAAGCCACGTACAGGATTCGAGCGGTCTTTGATTACTATTCGGCTTACTTTATTGTTGAGGTCAGAACTTCCGCCGTGAATCTCACGATCACCAACGGAACCCGTAATCTCGTCGGGCGAGACGAACTCGTAACCACGCGCCTGCATATCGGTAAGACGATCACCATCATCGTTCACCCATCGCAGAACCCAGTGGCCCGCATCCTTCTTCAATTCAGCGCCTTGCAGCTTGCGCCGCGAACCGTTGAATGTTACCCGCTCTCTCTTGGTGGATTTTTCCATTACTAACTCCTGTTAATCCCACTCATATTGCGCTACGTATTCGGCACGATCTTTGAACAGACCGGACTTGACCCACTTATCGCACTGCGCTTTCGCATCAGCCGGAAGTGCGTCAAACGTGCGCTTCTTCGGGGAGGCATCTTCCTCTACACTCTCGCTCTTACCCGCCGTGACAGATTGCCCACGGTTGGGGTTTGAAAATTTGTGCGGCATTTCTTCAGCCAGTCGCTTCTTCATTTCGTCAAGAAACGCCTTGCCCTGAAGGCTTGTCGTTGCACGCATATCCTGAGCAATGACATCAGCGGCAGCGGTCAGAACCTTGTCAGTCCCGTACCACTGGTTCTCCTGCGCCCACTGTTTAGCCCAAGCCTCCTGGGCGGGCTGCTGGCGACTCTGCTGGTCAATCTTTTCTTGCACACGAAGGAACCGCTCACCATCCCCTTCGGAAATGGCTTCGGCCTGCTCCTTGCGCAATCGCTCAAGCGCGGCATCGCGTTCCGCCCTTGCTTTCGCAATCGACTCACGGTGAAACTCACCGAACTCGGCGTTCGCAGACTGAAGTTGCTCAACCTTCTGGCTGAGTTCACCCAACTGCTGCTCAAGTTCCTTAGCGCGCTTCGTGGCGATTCCGGCGATCTTCTCGCCACGCTCAACGAAAGTTTCCGCGTCAGTCCACTTTTCAGGGTCGCCTCGCCACTCGTCCTGCGGAACCCAACCCTGCTTTCTTGCCTCTGCTTCAGTGTCCATACTTTTTCTTCCTCGGTTCTAATCCGGCGTAACGCACGCCATCACTCACTCTGGCAGTCACATCAACATCGTTGAAAATGCGATATTCCTCGCCATCCTCGCCGTCAACGAAAAGCCCGCCGAACTTGGCAAAAATCACCCTGTCACCCACTTTTGCGAACGGCTCCGAATAGTCACTCCACGCATCCGGCCCAATCGCAACGATATGACCGAACACTTGAGAGTTGCCATGCTTTGCACGCTCCGGGTCAGGGATGAGGATTCCGCCACTGGTTTTTTCCTCAATCGGCTCTGCCTTGATTACCACCCTGTCGCCAACAGGCTCGATGCCAGAATTATTCACTGTCATCTTCTTCTTCCTCCCAAACGAGAAGTTCCAAATCTTCCTCGTTCAAGGCGTCAACCAGAACCGACAACTCGGCAATGGCACCGGAAAGGTACGCATTGTTCTCAGCCGTCAGGTACGGGTTGCCACGGATAAACGCTGCTTCACGCGAATCTTCAGCAACGGAAAGCCGCTTACTGATTAACGCGAACAGGTGCCCCGTGACGGGGTGGTCAAAGAACTCGTCCAAGAGTTCATTCGTTATCTCCATCTGACTTGTTTCCTCTGAGGGTTTCTTGCTGTGCGCTCAAGGATTCCCTCAACTCCTTGAGGCGCTTTGTGACTGCTTCGTACTGCTTCACTGCGGTCGAGTCACCAATCGCAGCGGCTTCTTCAATCGTTTTTGTCGCTTGCGCTTCTTTCAGCAGAATGTCTGCTTCAGCCGTAGCGGCCTGAATCTCACCACGAAGTTGAGACTCCTTCGTCCGGCGCTGTTCTTCAGCAACCTTGATCTCAATTTCAGGGTTGGACGGCGGGGGAATGGCAGGCTGGCCGTTCGGACCGAGCGGGTAAACCTCTTGCCTGTCCTCAATGTCCATCGACTCTAGCAAGCGGAGTTCAACCTTAGTCGAGTCATAGCCTGGTGCCGTCATTGCGCGCTGCGCAAGGAACTGCGCTTTGACCAGCTTCTCCTGCTGAGAGAATGCGTTCGGGTCAGCAGCGGGGTAAATGTCCTTCGGGTCGCCCCAATAGTCGCTCTGAAGCACCTTGCCCTCGCCATCAAGGGTGGCAAAGTATTCTTCGGGGTTCAGGTAGGCAGCGTTCAGGTTGTACTGAAGCTGGAACTCTTTCCTCAATGCCTTGTGAACGCGCTTGAAGATGCCGGAGAACACCTGCATACCCTGCTGCAACATCGCCTCCATGTTGTAGGCGGGGGTGTTCTGCCCCATGTCACGACCGCGCATCGCATCATTGACCGATGACAAGTCCTTCGTGAAGTCAATCAGCAGACCGAGCAATTGGTAAAGGACTGATGAGGGCGGGTTCATCGGCAGCGGGACAATGGAATCGCGGAGGGTAGAACCCATCACGTTGACCTTGTGCCACTGATAAGGTTCAAAGCGAATCTTGCCGCCCTTCATTCTCGCGCCCTTGCCCAAGAAGCCCTGCGACCCGTTCTGAAGCGTGCCAGAGTCAATCAACTGGTTGAGAATAGAGTTGACCGAAGCATTCAGCGGGCCGAGAAGCTGGCCGAAACCAATGTCGTAGAACGACCCATCGGGGGCAGGGATAAAGCCATACTTCGTGTAGAGAGGAATTGGCCGGATTTTCTTAATCTCCGGTTCCTCAGACTGCAACTGCTGAATCTCCTGATCCAATTGCTGCATCTGCATTTGCAAGGCTTGCGCCTGCTGGTCTATCTGCTGTGCAATAGCGATGTCATCATCGCTCATCTGCCCGTCAACAGGCTGCGGAAGTTGCTCAAACAAGGCTTGGGCCGCAACGCGGAGGTTGGAAATCTGGTTCTGCTTCTGTTCAATCAGTTGCGACTGCTTCGACACAACCACGCCAAAGCGTTGCACAATACGCAACACCTCTTTTGACGATTCGTCTATCGTCACCGTGTACGGTTCGGAATAGCCGTCACCGTCGAGGTCGAGATAGCGCCCCTGCTCAATGATGCAGCGCGGGCGGTCAGAATCGTCAAGCGCCTGCGCAATGCCAACACGCTTGTCCGCTTCATCAGGCTCCAGAACAGGGGCGGGGCCGAGTTCAACGTCCCGATAAATGCCCGCCATCTGGTTTTCTTTAATCTGGCGCGGATAAATTTCCAGAACCTCGGAGATTCGCGGCGCCGTATCAAGCGAACTGGTTCGGTACGGAACAACCAGTTTGTCAGGCAGCACAATGCCAGTTTTGATGTCCTGATCTTCAGTACACCAATAACGCTTGATGTAGCAGATGCCGACAATGGGCAGCACCATCAGCAAACGGTCGTGAGCGTCATCCCACTCATCGTCCTCAAGGCACTGGTAGTTCATGTGCTGAGAGACGCGGGAAGCCCGTGCCGCCTTCGTGCCAGCCTCGTCCTGACCGATAACACGATGCTTCACGTATTCGGGGCCATTGAACATGGCGCCATACGCACGCACCTGGAACTGAAGCGCGGCTTGCGACAGCAGCGGGAACTTGACGTTCGACGCATTCGGCCACGGGTAGTTCTTCTTCTCCGCGACCTGAAGGGCGAGTTTCATCGCCTCCTTGTTGCGCTCCTTCCACCCCGAACGAGTCT
>Ga0208898_1000512_pt1 | contig 30119 bp, 32 predicted proteins | sample VirMetDEL_Mar_4_FD_184513 | JGI IMG/M metagenome (GOLD analysis project Ga0208898, IMG submission 184513) | Aqueous microbial communities from the Delaware River and Bay under freshwater to marine salinity gradient to study organic matter... | ecosystem: Environmental > Aquatic > Marine >...
GACTGCAGTCTTCCTTGTCTATCCATTTGGGCAAGGTTCTTTTTCAGATGGAATGCCTCTTGGCATTTCCGGTACGTTCAACTTCATGTTGGTCTTCCAGGCTGAACATAACATTCTTATGCATCCTCTCCATATGCTTGGTGTTGCCGGCGTATTTGGTGGGTCGTTGTTCTCAGCTATGCATGGTAGTCTTGTCACCTCTTCTTTGGTTCGTGAAACGACTGAAAATGAAAGCCAAAACTATGGCTATAAGTTTGGTCAAGAGGAGGAGACTTATAACATTGTTGCAGCGCATGGTTACTTTGGGCGGCTTATCTTCCAATATGCGTCGTTTAATAATAGTCGCTCTTTGCATTTCTTCCTTGCCGCTTGGCCCGTTGTGGGGATTTGGTTCACTTCTCTTGGCGTCAGTACTATGGCGTTTAACTTGAATGGTTTTAACTTTAACCAATCACTTGTTGATAATCAGAATCATGTCATCCCTACTTGGGCTGATATTTTGAATCGTGCCAACCTTGGCTTTGAGGTGATGCACGAGCGGAATGCACATAACTTCCCGCTTGATCTTGCATCCGTGGAGGTTACTCCCGTGGCACTTACTGCTCCTTCTATTGGTTAATTATGGCTTACACTGGACTGACTATCACGACTAAGGTTCATAGCGCAACCTTGTCGTCTCATTGCATCCCTGCTTATCCTGAGTATAATACTGGCACCACGTTTGATGCTTCTTTTTATACTGCCCGTCGTGCTTCTAACGACGAGCTTGTTGGTGATACGATTACTTATTCTGTCACTACTCCTTGACAGAGGGAATTACCTATAAACCACTTCCATAACTGTCACACCACTTCTTGCACGGGGTGCTTTTTTATTGTATAATACTCTTATAGTCAATCAAGAACCATGACCTACGAAGCAACTGTCCAATTCAAGTTTGATGCTACTTACACTCATGATTATAATCGCGGGTTTGCATCTCACCTTGGCGATGATGACTTCCTACCTGAAGAACATTACCTGATCACTGCACCCGCTGCTGACCTCAACTGCAAGCAATATTTCAAACTGTTTGAGAAGTTTATGCTCTGTGTAGGTATGAGTCCCAAATCTATTCGCAGTGGTGCTATGTCGTTGGTCTTCAATGATATGGTGCTTGAAGAAGAGCAGCGTAAGGTCTGTAACGAGTATGATCTAACCATGAATGAAGATCTCCATGATAAGTTCAAAGAATGGAAGAAACTTGATACAGCATTTGAACACCATAAAGAGAATGTTGTAAGTGAACCCAAGATTAAAGGTGAGTGGGTAGATAGTGCTGATGGAGTAGCATGATGAACTGGTGGGATTATTGGATTGGTCATTGTTGGATGACAGGGTGGCAGAGTATCCGTCGTAACTTCCGTATGTGGGCAGATCTCATAGGATCAAACTATGAGGACTATGCTCTACCAAGAACAGTAGATGATCCAGAACAAGAATGTCTTGAATGGTTTTGGGTTGGACTAAATGTAGATGACACATATTCTAAAGAGTTCCTGGAGTATCTGATGCAAATGTTAGAAGACATTAAGTTAGGTAAGGTGGAGACATATCCTATGGATGAAGTTATGGACCAAGTAAAGAAGTAACTGTTTCTTTTAATTAATTCGTACGTTCAACCCATTGGGTCGCATGTTGCCTAGTCATGGAACGGGGGCTAGGTTTATTTTGTACGAACTATGTCTATTAATCTCATTCGTTTCCTTGATAATCAGCGCCGCCGTGCTGAGCGTTATCGTGTTGATACGCTCCGCTATCGTGGTGTTGAATACAAGAAGTGATCTGGTGACTTTGGGGAGGTTCGATTCCTCCCTTCACTTATTGGTTAGAGCCGGTACGCCGATACCTCTGACCGTCTAGACGGCTGGAAAGACAGCAATACAAATTAAATACTCTGAACGTTCAGAGAGTCGATTCTTATTTACTCTCTTTTTAACAATGGCTGATACTATTATCACTCCTGGTGGCTCGCTTAATAGCGTGCCCTCTACTATTGCTCTGTCCCAAGGCTACAACGATGGTAGCACGACAGGCAAATACGCCACTTACCTGAAACTGTTTAGTGGCGAGATGATCAAGGCTTATGAGTCTGCCTGCATCGCTAAGGATACTGTCCAGAACCGTACCCTGCGTAACGGTAAGTCTCTGCAGTTCATCTACACCGGTCGTATGACCGCTGGTTACCATACCCCTGGTACTCCTATCCTGGGTAGTGGTGATCCCCCGGTTGCTGAGAAGACCATCCTGATGGATGACCTCCTCGTGTCCTCCGCCTTCCTGTATGATCTCGACGAGACCCTGGCTCACTACAGCCTGCGTTCTGAGATCTCTGCTAAGATCGGTCATGCTCTGGCTGAAGCTTACGACAAGAAGATCTTCCGTGTGATCGCTAAGGCTGCTCGCACCGCTCATCCTATCACTGCTGCTCCTGGTCCTGAGCCCGGCGGTTCTGTGATCAACCTGGGTGCCGGTAACGAGTTCAATGCTCAAGCTCTGGTTGACGGCTTCTTCGAAGCTGCTTCCATCCTTGATGAAAAGAATGTGCCCCGTCAGGGTCGTACCGCTGTGCTGTCTCCTCGTCAGTACTATGCACTCGTGTCTCAAGTTGACACCAACATCCTGAACCGTGACTTCGGTAACACCTCTGGTAGCCTCACCTCTGGTGAAGGTCTCTATGAGATTGCCGGTATTTCTATTCGTCGTTCTAACAACCTGCCCTTCATGGCTGGTACTGTTGCTCGTGTCGATGGTGAGAACAACGATTACAGCGGTGACTTCTCTTCCAGCTGTGGTCTGATCTACGGTCGTGATGCTGCTGGTGTTGTCCAAGGCATCGGTCCTTCTGTCCAAACCACTGGTGGCGATGTGAAGACCATGTATCAGGGTGACATCATCGTTGGTCGCCTTGCAATGGGCGCTGATTGGCTGAACCCTGCTGCTGCTATTGAACTGCAAGCAGCTTGATAACTAAAGGAGAACACTATGTCTTTGACTCCTGGTACTCAACAATATTGTACCATTGAGGCAGCACGAGGCATTGGTGGTGTGGAGTCTATCACTCAAGATGGCTCCACTCCTGTAGAGTATGGTCGCACTGCGGCTGACTCCCAATGGACTGAGGTTGCTTCACTTGGTGCTGAAATCCCTGATCAAGGTTCGTAATTATTATGGCTAATCCTACTACCGCTGCTGGCGATAATGGTGTCTCTGGAGCTACCTCTGGTATCTCTGGTGGTAACACTGCTATCCGCAATTCTGTGGCTAAAACTTCTCAAGGTTTCGGTTCTGCTGTTGCAGCTTCGACTGTGTACAGCGAGACCAAGAACCTTCGTTTTGCTTATCATCCGGTTGAGGCAGATTCTCCTGCCCGCAGCCGTGCTTGATTTTTATGGGGACCTTCGGGTCCCTTTTTTTTAACTTTTTATTGAGAATGATAATCAATGGCAACTCCAACTACATTTGATACTGATACCGAACTATCCAGTGTGAACTCAATCTTGGGTGCCATTGGTCAATCCCCAGTTACAACACTGGACTACACCAACCCTGAGATTTCCTTTGTTAAGCATCTTCTTGACGAGGCTAACACTGATGTACAGAATGAAGGGTGGGTGTTCAACCGTGAACTACACTACCCATTTGTTCCTAATTCCAACAATCAGATTGTTATTCCCAATAACATCTTGAGGATGGACATCTATGAGAATGACATCTATAGAAGCTCAAACGTTATCAAGCGTGACGGTAAACTATACGATAAAGAAAAACATTCTTACGAATTTACTAATAAAATATCTGCAGATATTGTGTGGAAGTTTCCCTTTGAGGATCTACCTAGTGTCTTTAAGCGTTACATTACCTATCGTGCTGCTGTACGTGCTGCTACTCAACAAGTAGGCAATCCTCAACTCGCTGCCATGTTGGCTCAACAGGAAGCCTATTCTCGTGCTGCATGTATGGAGTATGAATGTGAACAAGGTGATTACAGTATGTTTGGGACTCCAGCTAACACAGCATACCGCCCGTATCAACCATACCAAACACTCAGTAGGTTAGCATGACAAGTATCACTCAAAAGATTCCTAACTTTGTTGGTGGTATTTCCCAACAACCTGACGAACTTGTTAACACAGGTAGTGTTAAAGATTTGGTTAATGGTGTTCCTGACATTAAAGGTATCCTGAGTAAAAGACCTGGTTCTAAACTTGTCGATACTTTGTCTACGCATGTTGAAGGTACGTGGCATCATTATTTTAGAGATGGCAATGAGCAGTACTTTATGCGTGTTCGTCGTAACGGACATATAGATGTTTGGGATGCTTTAACTGGTAAGCCTCGTCTTGTTCGTTACAGCAGCAACCCTGTAGATTTTGATGGGTTGAGTAATACAGAACCTGATGGGTATTATCAAACAACCTGGAATGACAATACGACACCACCTGATGTTTTAACTATCACTGGTATTAGCAGCACAGATCAAGCTAATGATTTTTTCTGGGTGTGGGAAGGTAATTCTCCAGACACTGCTTCTGAAACTTTAACTGGTACATCCTGGGGTGATGCTGAAGGTGTATCTATTTATAACGGAGATCGTATCTTCTTCTACCACAGGGTTACAGATGCTGGAGTTACAGAGACTGGTTTCACAGTTGAAAGAATCAGGGGTTCTTTACCTATTTGTCTTGAGTGTGACATCACTGCATTTAAAGCAGCTCAAGATAATGTTTATGCTGCGTCACGAGCTCTTACACAGATTGGTGTTGACATTGAAAAGGTTGAACTAGACCTTCAAGACACAACACTAACACCAACAGAAATTGCTGCTCTTGAATTAAAAAAGAGTCAGCTTGAAGCTCAGATTCCTGGTGCTGTGTCAACATACAACAGTGCACTAGCTACTTACGGTCCTCTTGCTGAAGATTGTGGTGTTTTTGCTGCTGGTTATTCTACTGACTCTGTACCAACTTGCAGTACAACTAACGTGATTCCTTACTTGGCTCACGAGAACGACCATGAGTTACAACTAACAACCATCAACGACTACACCTTTGTAACCAACAGAGAAGTAGTTACAAACATGGACAGTGGTTCTACAGAAGGATCAGGTTCTGTTGACTATCCGTACGAAGCCTTCTTGTATCTTAACCAGCTTCAAGCTGACACTGTGTACACTGTACGGTGGTGGGATGAAGATGATACTGTTGTAAACTCAACTTACAAACAAGCATCGGCTATTGCTCTTAGGTATACAACGTATGGCGATTCAGCGGCTTGTTCTGCTGCTACGTATAACGAAGTACATACCGATGCTGCATCAGGAATTACTTTTAGGTTGACTGTTACAAGGCAGACCGTTCCCGAAGCGGAACCTGATGGAAATGATGCTTTTGATTGTGCCTGGCAAGCAAGTGTGTCTTTGATCGCTACTGATCCTAGTAAAAATTCTGGTACTGATACTCCTGATATAACTATTAGTGCTTTAGATAGACCTTGGGTTATCTATGTTTCTGCTGAGCGTGATTACACCACAACTGCTGACTACACGATCACTGCTGGTCCTTATGTGACGGGTACTGATCAACTCAATCCTGAAACTATTTTACAAGACCTGTTAGGGGCTGTTGAAAGTTATGATGACACAGTATCACCTACTGCTTACACAGCTGGTACGGGTTTCTTAGCTTTAAATACAGTAGATAATCCTGATACTGCAGAAGACGAGACCGACACGCTTATACAAGCAGAAATTATCGGTAACGGTATCTTCCTTAGATCACGTGAACCTTTCGTTATTGATACCCCTGGTACACAGCTTATCACTGTAATCAACGGTGAAGTCAACAACGCTTCACTGCTACCAACTCAATGTAAAGATGGTTATGTCGTAAAGGTAAACAACAGCTTTACCGAAGAAGATGACTACTATGTTAAATTTGTTTCTAAACTATCTGCCGACTCTAGTGCTGGTGTATGGGAAGAAACAGTTAAACCTGGTCTTCTAACTAGGTTTGACTACACCACGATGCCACACCAGATCAGGCGTTTGTCGGATCTTACATTTGAAGTAGCACCTATTGATTGGGCAAACAGAGAGGTTGGTGATAATGTCACTAACCCTAAACCTAGTTTTGTAGGTAACAAGATCAATAAAACTATGTTCTTTAGGAACAGGTTTGTGTTCTTAAGTGGTGAGAATGTTGTAATGTCTCGCCCTAATGAGTACTTCAATATATGGGCATTCACTGCACAAACTGTTTCAGATGCAGATCCGATTGACCTGTTAGCCTCCAGTACATTCCCATCTATTCTGTACGATGGTTTGTCTACATCTGCTGGTCTACTGGTGATGTCAAACAACCAACAGTTCCTTGTTGTGACAGACACTACAGATGTGTTCAGTCCTAGAACTGCAATGATCAAGAACATTGGTCAGTATAAGTACAACACTAAAGTTAGACCTGTTCACATGGGTCAGACCGTTGGATTCTTAAATGATGCAGGTTATCGTAGTAGATTCTTTGAATTGATTCCTAGTCGTGACTTTGACTATCAAGCAGTTGAAACTAGCAAACCTGTTGACCAGTTAATCCCTAGTAATGTATCTTTGATTGCTGATTCTAAGGATGATAACATGCTAGCATTAGCTGTTAAACAAGATACTTCTGGTACAGTAGAGGAGGGTGCAGAGAACCCTACACTTACATTAGATGATACCTCTAGGTTTGTTTGGATCTATCGTTACTTCACTCAAGGTGATCGTAGGATTCAATCTGCATGGTTTAAATGGAAACTAACTGGTAACATCCTTTACCAAGGTATTATGGATGATAAGTACTATGCTGTTTTGACTATTGCTACTGGTGATGCTACTACACCTTATGTGGTAACACTACAATCATTTGACTTGAAGTTAGACAGACAAAGTTATCTTATTAATGTCACAAGTGATGATATGCGTGAGTTTGATTATCAAGTTCACATGGATAACTACACTATGATTCTACCGTCAGCTATGACGTATGATTCAGTTACAGATACAACCAGTTGGAGACTACCACTTGGCTTTAATGGACCTGAGACTGTCGTTGCTTATGAGTTAGAACTACAAGCTAATGAAGGTTATAATGCTTCTGGACGCTATACTGAACTGACTACATCATACTCATCTGGTGGTATTGATGCTACAGCACCAGGTGACTGGACAAATAACCATGTATTATGTGGTTATAACTTTGAGTTCCTTGTACAGATGCCTACATTCTATCCCACTAAACAGGTTACACAAGAGAGCGTCAGGTCTGATACACGTGGTTCATTGATTCTACATCGTTGTCACTTTAATTTTGATAGCACTGGTGTTTGTGAGTTTACAGTTAACAGAAAAGGCAGAGATCCTTATACTGTTCAACTAGAGCAAACATTACAGGATGGCTATGTAGCTGATCATCCTGCTGTTGAAACCAATGTTGAACATACTGTACCTTTATATGACAGGAACACTAACGTAGATATTACACTTAAATCTAAATACCCTACACCTACTAATCTGATCTCTGCAGATTGGGAGGGAGATTATAATCCTAAATTCTACAAACGTGTCTAATTACATCCATCCTATTACGTTAGAGGCTGCCTATCAGGTGGCTTCTAATCTACGTCAGGATGACCTGAGAGAGTGCGTAGAGGGTCATGGTATACAACCTACCATAGACATACCTCTCGCCTCTCTGGAGGGCTTCTGTCGATACTTTACGGTGCCTAACGGCGAGACCGCCGGTATTGTCGGCATCAATAAAGATAAGATCTGGATGCTTACTACACCTGCAATCCATGATTACCCTATCACGTTTGCTCGTGAGGCTAAACGCTTCATTGACTCACGTACTGAACCATACCTGTGGAACGTAGTGGACAAGCGTAACACAGTACATATAAAACTTCTTAAGTTCTTAGGGTTTAGTTTCCATGAAGAACTATTGTTTGGTCCGAACAACTTACCCTTTATTCGATTTAGCAAATGGTTATCAACCCATTAACTCTTGGTTTGGTTACGGGTGGTCTAGGTGCCGCTCAATCTCTTCTAGGATTCTCATCCGCTCAACAACAAACTGCTCAACAAAACAAACAAATACAGGAACAGTATCGACAGCGGTTGCGCATTCAAGCAATGCAAGACGTGCAACGCTTCGGTCAATATAACCTTAAAGTAGCGTCTTACAAAGACCAACTCGTTAACCTAAATAAAACTTTTGGTAGAGGTGGTCTACAGGATGTACAAGAACAGCTTCGTATCAATCAACTTGAGAAGCAACAACGGTTTGCAGCCCAAACTGAAAACATTAATCGTACACGTGCTCTTGGTAAAATAGCTGCAAGGGGTCAACAAGGCGCATCTGCTGCTAGGATGCAAGCACTTGAAGGCGCTCAGTTTGGTAGACAAGCTGCTGCACGTCAAGAACGTATGCTTGGTGAATACTATGCATCTGAACTGAGGGGTCAAGCACGGACTCAACAGCTTGAAGCAGCACAAAAGGCAGCATATAGTCAAGTTGCTTATGCTCCTACTAGAACTCCTGCACCACTAGCACCTACTATGCTTCAAGGTCCTAGTACTGCTGGTTTGTTTGCTAACTTGGCTGGTAATGTGCTCAGCGGTGTGACTGCTGGTTTCGGTCAAGCTAACTTTGAAAAGCAGTTGGCAAGTAAGAATCCAAATGAAACCAGTGTTCCTAACTATAACTTTGACCTATTAAACAATGCTTTTGGAGGCTAATCTAAGTAATCATGGAACAACTTAATTATCAACCAGTATCGTTTCAAGGCATTGTTCCACAGTTGGATGTAGGTGATCCTAGCCAGTCTTTTGTGGCTTCAATGCAAGGTGCTGTTGCTGGTGAGCAAGCTAATCTACAGCAGATGGCTCGTAATGCTCAGGTTGAAAATATGAACCTTAAGACCAAACTTGATGGTCTTCAATCTTTAGCACAGATTTCTGGTAAAGCATACGAAACTTATGTTAACATCAGCAACCAAAACCTTAAAAACAGGTTAGCTGAAAAATTTGCTCAAGGGCAAAAAGACGGTTATGAGAATTATAGAAATATTGACATTAAACCTTACGAGCAAGATGAAAAAGAAGCTAGTGATGCTCAACAACAAGTTGGTGAAGCTACAGCAGTAGAGGTTAATAGCGACAAAGAACCTGATGTTCAAAAAATTGCGGCAGCAGGTCAATTACGTAACTCTATCGGTTTAGATGAAATTGTTTATCGTAATGGACTGACTCAAGCAGCTTTGTTAAGCTATAGACCTGCTTTAGAAAACTGGGTTTCTAAAATTCCAAACTTACAACCAGATAAGTATAATGACATGGTTGACGAGTTTAATAGACGTTGGGGAGCATCAACTGGTTTGGCACTAGCTAACGAGCAGTTCTTAGCTAAATACGTTCATCCTGAAATTAACAAACAAATAATTCAACACAAAGATCAATTTACTCGTCAATGGAATGCTAGTCATGCCGATAAACAAACTGTAATTTTACAGCAAAGGTTAAAAAATGGAGAAATAACTCCTAGTTCTTTTTTCTTACAGATAACTGGACTAACTAAAAGTGACGGTAAAACTTTAAAAACGTATGAAGATGGGTGGGAGGCGCTTAGTCAAGCTGAATTAACTGAAACAGAGCTTGAAAAAATTGGTAACGATCCTTTTAAATTAACTGGTAAACCTTATTCAGCGCATCCACGTTTCCAACGTTTAATTAGAGAAGCTCGTAATCGCCGGATTACAGCGGATACTCTTAGGAGAAAAGAGCAGGATATTTTGTCACGAGATGGGTTTAGTGATGTTGATTCTTTGGCATCAGGAGCGGCTGAACGAGATAGACAACTTGCAATAGGTGTAGATCCTGACATTGTAGAAAGTAACTACAATACTTTCCGGCGCCGTTCAAGTGAAGCAGTTGAAATCCGTGAGTGGACTGATAAAATCAACATTTGGTTGAATAATAATCCTGATAAAAAGATTCCATATGATGTAATTGCTGACGCACCATTTCAAGTGAAGCAGCAATTCAAAGGTCAGATGGAACCTGATGCTAACGCTGCAACTACTGAAGAGCTGATCAGAGATAGTGATCAGTTTAAAGCTCTTACTAAAGATATGGAAGCAACAATGGTGAAGGTTGCTGGTCAGGATGTTATTAAGCTTTCTGATTTGGCGACTGGCGGTGTTGGTCCTACTAATTTGCACTCATACAAAAGTGAAGCACTTACAAACATTGCCCAACGGGCTCAAGTGCTTATGCTTGGTGAAGAAGGCATGAATCTTCAAGATGCACTGACAACAGCAAAACAAGAATGGGTTGAAAATGCCAAAGCACTTAACGAACAAGGTAAGTATTTTGATAAAAACACCAACAGCTTTGTACAGCAAAGAGCCAATGTTGGTCTTACTCAAGCTACACGTATGATGGCTCAGCAGTTGGAACAAACAACACTCCAAGATCTTTCTAAAGGGTTGTATGAGTCTGACTACACTCAACCTCCCGTACAAGGTAGGTACAGTGAGCGTGTACGTTTCTTGGCTAGGAGGTATGGTATGCGTCCTAAAGAAATTGTAGACACGGCACGTCAACAACAAGGGCTACCAGCGTTGAACAGTACACCTGTCGATGATATTCTTGGCATGGTAGATCCAGTTATGGATAGAAGAATCAATTCTCTTGATACTTCTTCAGCAACTGCCGCCATTCGTGCTCAAATTAGATCAAATCAAAGGTTGTCAGGAAGTGCAAAAGATAGAACTATTGCAGTTGGTCAACAACTATTAACACTTGGTATTACTGGTATCTGGCAGCACCCTGATTTTGAGTATCACTCTGGGTTTACTGGAAGTGGTAAAGAACGTGTAATGCCGAGGAGTGGGGGTTATCATCCTCGTAATGAAGCTCTTGACATTGGTCTAAATGGTAATGGTAAAAGAAAATTGGATTTAGTGTACGCTTATCTTCTCAAAAACAAAGAACGATTTGGTATTGCTGAATTAATCTGGGATCCATATAATCTCCGCAAAGATAATCATGACACTCATGTACACGTTTCATTTGAATAATTATGAATGAAGAAGATATGCTGCAGCTAGCAGAGAGTATGTCACCCACCCCTGACTACACTGCTGCTGCACAAGAAGCTGAGTCTAAGGACCAGTTAACTGAACAGGTCGAACAACAAGACCAAGTTCAAAAGGATAAACAAAAAGCTGAAGAGGATTCACAGGGCGCCTACGGGTGGTCTACAAAGAAAACTGGTATCCGTGACCTTGAAGTTGACGCTGATATGAGTGCCATTGCGGAAGATCCTCGTTCCGCTACAGAGTATTTTACAGCACCAGCAACTGGTATTTTGGATACTTTGGTTGGTGCTTATAACATGGTTATGCCTGGTTATGACTTACCAACACTACCTAAGTATCAAAACGAAGGTGCACAATTAGTTAGAGACTTATCCTCCATTGTCATCCCTGGCATAGGTATGAGTAGTGTTCTCGCTAAAGGTGGTAAAGCAGTTGCTGCTGCAAGAAGTGGTAGACTTGGTGCATTCCTACGTGACCCGTTTGTCGCCTGGGCAGGCAGTAACGCAGCTAATATTGGCGGTGGTGCTGTTGCTGACCTTGCTGCACCTGTTCAAGGTGATGTAGAAGGTCAAACTGCTTTAGGTACTATTAAAGAAACCTTTCCAACTTGGATGGGTTGGATTCCAGACGATCTAGTGGTGCAAGAAGGAGACAACACAGACACTGTTCGGCTGAAGAATATTACCGAAGGTGGTATGTTTGGTGCCGTTGGTGGGTTGATTGAAGGTCTTGGACAGCTTAGTCGTGGTCTACGTGGCATGGATTCTGCTACTAAATATGTACCTAAAAATGAACTTGCTGAACAATACTTTGCTAAGAATCAACCAACAGTAAACCTTGATGTGGATGAAACTGTTGATAATGCTCTTTTTAAAGTAGAAGGGGCTCGTTCAGAAATTGGTGATTACAACACTTACCTTGCAGGATCACGTGGTGAACTAGATGAATCTTCTATTGTTTTTGGTAAGGATGACATCTTGTTTAGCCCTGCTGAAAACGGTATCCGCAGTGTTGATGACATGGGTATTGTTGGTGCTGCAGTTGATGTAACACGCATTGATGGTAACATCGAAACTGTTTATGGTCGTATCCGTAACCCAATGTCTGAAGCTGCTCTTAAGTTTTCATTGAGCGAAACTGGTACTATCCCACGGGTTATGTACGGTTTAGGTGATCAACTTAGATTAGCTGGTGACTTTGATTATGTTACCACTACTGGTAAGTACATCGACAACAGTAAGATTAAGAATACAGTAGATCGTCTCACTGCTGAGATGTTGGATATGAATCCTAATCAGCTTAAGTCAGTGTTGCGTTCTTTTACTAAGATTGAAGAAGGGCTGCCTGTACTTGATAAGACTGCTGAACAAGCTGTTAAAAGGACACTTAACAAAACCCTAAAAGACCTTGCTGATTTAAATCAACTCAGGGCTTATGCTTTGACTGAAGGTGCAATGGCAGGGCAAGTTTCTGACTTTGCTATGCAGATGCGTCTTAATGATGGTACTGAAGGTATGCTACGTACACAAGAGCAGATGCTTGATCGCATTGAGTTCTTGATGGATCTTCGTGGTACAACTACTTACGCAAAGAACAAGCTTGTTCAAGTTGATAATCTAGTCAATAAAATTACTGGCTTAAGTGGTAAAACTGCTGACCAAAAGTATGCTCGTAAGATCCTGGATCAAATGACAGGTGAATATGATGCAAGCTTGGAAGCATTGGAACTTATTCAAGCAGACACACGTGGTATGATGCAAAGTCTACGGCAATTGTCTGTAGAGCGTCCTTTGTTCCTTAAACCATTAGCAATTGCTTACGAGCTTACTGATGGCAACGTGCGTTCTGTTTCTGAACTAAATAACTATCTGCGTCATTCTACTGGTGTTATTAGGAAAGCATTTGTAGATGGTAACCCTGAGATTCCTTCAGTAATTATGCAGGGATTCCACTCTACTATGTTTAACTCAGCTTTGAGTGGTGCTAAAACTCCTATTAAAGCAGTTGTCGGTAACCTATCTACTTGGGTGTTTAAGCCTAGTGCTCACGTCATCGGTGCTTTCATGCAAGGAAACCGTCGTGAGATGGACCGTGCAATGTATGCCTACGGTAGTGTGATGGATACCATTAACAATGCCGGTCAATACATGAAACAGATGTGGGTTAGGTCTGCACAAGACCCCACGGCTATCCTTGGTCGTGATGAGATTGTGTATAAGACTGAAGCTCAGATGGATTTGTTCAAAGCTACTGCAGATGCTGCTGCTGCTGAGGGTAATGATGGACCTACCATTCTTTATGAAATCATGAAGAATCAAAAGGATCTAGCAGAACACCCCTGGTTGCGTATTGGTAACCGTACAATGGGTACTCAAGATGCTTGGCTGCAAGCTGTTAATGGACAGATGATTGCTAGGATGCGTGCTTATGATAAAGTTACGGAAAACGGCTTGAAGCCTTTTAGTAAAGCTGATGCTGATAAAGCAGCTAAAGAGATTTACAATCAAATGTTTGACGAAAAAGGCATCATCAAAGACGAACAAACTCTTAGTATGACAGCTGATCAAACATTTAGTGCTGACAATCCTATTTCTAAAGGATTCCAAGAGATCTCACAACGTATTCCTGGTCTTAAACCATTCTTGATGTTTACTAGAACTCCTGTAAACTCACTAAAATATGGTGCTTCTTTCCAACCTGTTGGTGCTTTTATCGACAAAACTAAGAAGTTTGATCTTCCATTTGATGAGCAACCTTTTGTTAAGGTAGAACGCCTCCTTCAAGAGGAAGGTGTAGACATTGCTAAAGTAGATCCTCAAGCTGAGTACACCCGCCTTCGTAATGAATACAAAGGGCGTGCAGCTCTTGGTGCTAGCTTTGTGATGCTAGGTGTCTACGGATACCTGTCTGGTAATATCACTGGTCGTGCTGGTCTTTATGATAGAACCAAGCAACAGGCACGTGTAAAGCAAAATCAATGGAAACCAATGACAGCTTTTGGTGTTTACTACGGTGATATACCTGCTGTTTCTGATTGGCTTGCTTTGACTGTTGATGTTTTAGACAATGCTAATTCACTACAGTCTTATGATGTTGAGGAGACACTACGTGCTCTTGGACATATCATTGGTGCTAACATTTCTGAACGAACTACTCTGCAAAATGTAGAACAGTTTAGTGATGTTCTAAGTGGTAACCCTGCTTCTATCCAACGTTGGGCTTCTAACGTGACATTTACTAGTCAATTCAAAGTTGCAGGTGCATTGGGAACTATGAATCAATTGATGTCACCACAACTAAAAGCAGTAGAAAATAACTTCTATCAACTGCTGTCTAACCGTATTCCTGGTAAAACAGGTTTGCCTGATAAGTATGACTGGATTGATGGTGGTAAAGTAAACGAACTTGGAAACCCCCTGCATCGTATTTATAATGCACTAAGCCCCTTTGCTTATCATGAACGTCCTAGTGAAGTTAAAGAATACCTAAGTCAAGTTGAGTGGGATGGACATCCTGGAGCACGTTCTAGATCCGATGGTGTTCCATATACTAAAGCCGAGCAAGAACAGATCAATCAAGTTATGGGTGAAGATGGTTATTTCCGTAAAGAAGTTAAACGTATTATGAAAAAGCATCCTGCTGAACAAGTACGTAAACTATTCTTTGAAGCCCGTAGTGCTGGTTTAAGTCCAGCTATTGATGACATTGATACTGTTCATAATCAACTCGACATGGCACTTGTTAGAGCTAAAGCAAGAGCTGAGTTGAAACTACCTGAGTTGATGGCTAAAAAACGTGAGGAAGCTACACGCCTTAAAGGTGCTAAAGCTTATGTAAAGCGTGGCGACATTGAAGGCGGAGTACGCTTTCTAAACGACATGCAAAACCAGTCTTATTAATAAATTATGCCATACTCTAATCCGTGTGATTCAGCTAAAGATGAATACCAAGGTGATGGGACAACAGTTCTATTCTCCGTTACATTTGAATATGCAGAGCAATCAGATGTCAAAGTTTATTTATGGAATGATAACCAGTATGAACTGACAACTGATTGGACGTGGGCTAATGCTACACAAATCCAATTTAATACTGCTCCTGCGGTTCCCTCTAATCCTGCTACAATTAATAATGTAAGGATTGTTCGGGAAACGTCAATTGAGCCGCTGAGCGCACAGTTTTATCCTGGCGCATCCATTAAGGCAAAAGACCTTAATGATAACTTTGAGCAACTTAAGTTTGCTGTTGAAGAGAATCGTTGTATTGCTGATTCTGATTATTGGAAGAAGTATGAAGGTACTGTCCACTCCAATGAAACGTGGTCTAGTTCTGATAATTTGATTGCCACGACTGCTGCGATTGATAACCGCATTGATACTGCTATCACTAATGACATTGGTACTGATGGTACTGGTATTACTGTAACTGATGATGGAGACGGTACAATCACTCTTGGTCTTGCTGATGATTCTATTGATTTCAGTAAGATCAAAAACGTAGACATCATCACCGTGGCTGAACAGGATGCTGGTAGTCCTGATCCTGCTGATACTAACCTCTTCACTGGTGCTGCATCCTCTAAGCGGTTTGATACCATTGTCTCTGACTCTACCCCTGATGGTAGTGACTGGGAAGTAGGTAAGACATGGCTTCAACAGTCTCCTGATAATACCCTTTCTATTTGGAATGGTACTGGATGGATTGGTGTTGCGTCTGGCGGTACATTCCTTACTCAACCTACTGTTATCTACGTTGATGCAGCAAACGGCAATGATAGTTTTGATGGTCATCGCATCATTAACCCCAAAAGGACAATTAAGAATGCTGTAGCTTCTGCTAATGCTGGTGATATTGTCTATGTGGTTCCTGGAGTTTATCAAGAAACCCTGCCTATTGATATTACGGTATCTAACCTCTCTATTGTTGGTCAGTCGATTCGTAGTTGCTTTATCCATCCTACTGCTGCTACTGAAACTGAGACGATGTTCCGCTGTAATAGCGGTACGTACATCACTGGTTTCACTTTTGCTGGTTTGAAGGCAAGTGGTACGCGAGGAGGTAATCCAATTGATAGTGATTCTACCTATGGTCTGCCTACTAATCAAGGTTGGGTTGCTGGATTCTATCCTGGTTGTGTAGTTAAGAAGAGTCCTTATATCCAGAACTGTACTAACTTTGCAGACTCTGGCATTGATAACAATAGTTTTGACCCTAATAACTTCCAAGGTACTGGTGGTGATCTTACCTCAGCTCCTACTGGTGGTGGTATTTTGGTTGATGGCTCCCTTCCCTCAGTTTCTAGCCCACTCCGTAGCTTTGTTGTTGATAGCTTCACTCAGATCTGCCTTAATGGTCCTGGGTGTTTGGTTGCTAATAACGGCTATGCACAGCTTGTTAGCTTCTTTGGTACGTTCTGCCATTATCACACCAAAGCACTTAGCGGTGGTCAAGTTAATCTTACCAACAGCACTACTGACTTTGGTCTGTATGGTTTGATTGCTGACGGTAAGAGTACTACTGCTATCTTTACTGCTACGGCTAACGGTGATGCAACTGCAGGTGACATTACCTTTGCTATTAACCAGCCTGTTGATAACTGGTTTGGTTCTGCTACCCGTCCTTTGGACAACATGCTGGTACAGGTTGGTAGTGATATCTACCCGATCTTGTCTTCTAGTCCTAATGGTCTTGGTTGGAACATTACCATTAGTAACCCCAATCCAAGTAACCGTGCTGAGAACCGTGGTCTTACTAATAGTCATATTAACGGCGCTGCTGTCAGCTTTTATTTGAGGTCTCTTGTTAGTACCTCTGGTCATACGTTTGAGTATGCTGGTAGTGGTACTGATTACACAGCACTGCCTGAGAATGGTGGTGTTGCTAATGAACTAAACCAAACAATTAACATAAATGAAGGTCGTGTATGGCAATCCAGCACTGACCAAAACGGTAAGTTTAAAGTTGGTGATACGTTTGAAGTGGATCAAAAGACTGGTTTTGTTACCATTGATCCCCAGGCGTATTCTACTAACCTTGTTTCTGATCTAAGTCCTCAACTTGGTGGTGACTTGGATGTACTTGATAAGGTCATTACAACAACACTTGGTAATGGTGATGTTGTTATTACTCCTAACGGTAATGGTAAGGTTGTCCTTGATGGCTTGCGGTATCCAGAAACTGATGGTACAACTGGTCAGTTCCTTCAAACTGATGGTACTGGGAACCTTACGTTCCAAGATGCTATTACTGAAGTTCTAGAAGATACCACTCCTCAACTTGGTGGTAACCTAGACGTTCAAACTTATGCAATCAATACGTCTACCACTAATGGAGATATTGATCTAGATGCTAACGGTAGTGGTCTGATTAAAGTTACTGAGTATAACCTCAGTCAAGTTCCTGTTGTCACTCAACATGATATTGGTACTGCACCCAATGAAGTGCCTCTTAATGGGATGCTTGGAACAATGGCGTACCAAGATTCAACAGCAGCTAGTGTTGATGATATTGTTATTAGCAATGGTGTGCTTGTTACAGATCTGCCTAGTGGTCCAATTGGGATGATTGCAAGAGTAACTGATGCAACTACACCTGCTGTTGGTTCAACCGTGACTGGTGGTGGTGCAGCCGCTGCCTTGTGCTGGTATAATGGTACCAATTGGACTGTAATTGGAGTTTAATCAATGACTATCAAACATCTATATCCCTCTCAACGTCCTTCATTGGACCTTAATTTTGCTCGTACAAAGCGTTTGGATCCTCGTGTAGATTTCGAACGCTTTTCTGTTGGCACTTATGTTGGCAACGATGGATTGATTAAAACTGCCGTTGACCATGAACCACGATTTGATCATGATCCAGAGACTGGTGAATCATTGGGGTTGTTGGTGGAGGAAAGTAGGACTAACTATGCGCTGTATTCAGAAAGCCCTAGCAACTGGTCTGTTACGGCTAGTAACGGTGAAGCTTTACCAACTATAACTCCCAATTTCTTGGACCCTAGTGGTCAAATGAATGCTGGCAGGTTTCAAGGTGTAAGAGCTGGTACAGGAAATGTTCGAGTAGTGTTTCCAACTTCTGCAACACTACCAAACCCTCATGATGTCATTTATTCTGTTTGGCTGAAGTCAAATACTGGTGCAAATCAAACTATTAAACTTTATATCGCAGTTGCAGATACCATTGTAGAAGTCACTCCAGAGTGGAAGAGGTTTAATTGTCCAGTAAGAACTGCCAGCAGTACTAGTGAGTTTATAGCTTTGGAAATGGATAATTTTACTTCACAAAATTGTGATATTCTTGTTTGGGCTCCTCAACTAGAGGTAGGTACCTTCCTTACCTCCAACATCCCCACCACCTCCAGTACCGTCACCCGAGCAGCAGATGTAGCAAGTATTACAGGGAGTAACTTTAGTAGTTGGTATAACCAGAGTGAAGGTAGTTTGTTCAGCCAGTACATCCCTACGGCTGGATATGGGCAAGTTAAATTTTTAGGTAATAGTTTAAATTCCTGGGGTAATGGGCCTCGATCCGTTGCGGGAGGTGTGTTTGATTTTTCAACAAGATCGAACCAAGGATCAACTTCAGGTGTTTATATTAGAGGCAGAATTGAAGACTCTACAAACTATGGATATGTAATCAAACATGCTGCGGCTATTGCGGACAATGATTTCGCTTGCTACACAAGTAGTTCGAGTGGAGATGTAGATCTAAATACTGGATCGCCTATTCCTGCAACTGGTGGGTATCTCACTCCACTTGTTGATAGACTCATTTTAACTGACGATTTAACAGGAGTAATTCATTTATCCCGCCTCACCTACTACCCCGTCCGCCTCTCTGACACGATCCTCCAGAATTTGACGTTATGACGATTAAACATCTTTATCCAGTTATTGAACCGTCGCTCAATCTGGACTTTGCTAACAGCAAGAAGTTAGATCCACGGATTACTTTTATCCGTGGGTCTATTGGTACATACGTTGGAGATGATGGTCTTATTAAGACTGCTGCACAAGATGAGGCACGGTTTGACCACGACAGTGATGGGAATAGCTTGGGGTTGTTGGTGGAGGAAAGTAGGACGAACTTGCTGCCATATAGCGAAGATGTAACCGATTATGCTTTAAGAAGTGTAACTACCCCTTTTGATTCTTCTTCAGTCAATCCAACTGGATCACTGGGGTCCTATAAAATTCTTTCCAATCCGGGTCCAAGCGCAGCTAGAATAAATAAAAGTTTAAACAGTGCAAATAATATTGTCGTAAGTGCGTTTGTCAAAAAAAGCACTCATAGATACGTTTTAGTTGGGTTTGGAGGAGGAATAAATTCTTTTACTGCACTATTTGATATTGAGCCAGGACTTACGTCTAATCGTCTTTTGGGACAAGGAGGAAACGGAACATTTACAAACATCGATGCAGGGTATCAAAATTTTCCTAATGACTGGATTCGTATTTGGGCAGTTGGAACAACATCTGGCACGGATGGACCAACAGTTGGTCTTGGTCCAGATGCTACTACTTTTAATATCACCACTTGGACGGCTGCAGGCACCGAAGAAATTTACGCTTGGGGATTGCAGTATGAAGATGACACATCCTTCCCCACCAGCTACATCCCCACCGAAGGCTCCACCGTCACCCGCGCTGCTGACGTGGCGAGTATTAGTGGCGATAACTTCGGGACGTTTAGGACAAACCTGCTGCAGTATTCGGAGGAGTTTGATCAGGCGGCGTGGACTAAAACTGGATCTAGTGGTAGCGCAAACGCAATCACGGCCCCCAATGGACTTGTAACGGCAGATAAATTGGTTGAGGATAACTCAACGGGGTCACACTTTGCGAGACAAGACGTTAGCACAACAGCAGCAGTTAGAACTGCATCTATTTACCTGAAAGCAGGGGAACGCTCTCTTCTCAGGATTGAACATGTCGGCAATACTGGCAACGCAGGCAGGAGGATAACTATTGACTTAGCCGCTGGCTCAATTACTGCCGCGTCCACTATTGGGTCCGGCGGCCTTGCATTTGCAGACCAAAGCATTGTTTCTGTTGGCAATGGCTGGTATCGCTTTATATCAACAATCGAGCCAACCACAACAACTGGAGACACGGCTTCGCTCTTGGTGTTCCTGTTAGATGCAGGTGGCAACTCTTCCTACACCGGAGACGGCACCTCCGGCATTTACCTCTGGGGAGCCCAGCTCGAAGAAAGTTCAACCGCAACCGACTACATTAAATCGGATGTGGACTTTGTCTCTCGTGCATCGTCTGCTACTTATTACGATGCTAACGGTGTTATCCAGACTGCTGCAATTGATGAAGCACGCACTGCTGCCTACCTCCCGGATGGCAACGGTAACTTCGCGAGTGCTGGTCCGCTGTTGCTGGAAGATGCGGGGACGAATTTGTTGCTGAGGAGTGAGGATTTTTCCGCCACCAATCCAGAGCAATTAACTTTCAGAGGGGCTGTAACCGCAGATCAAGCTATTGCACCAAACGGAACTTTAACCGCTGATTCTTTTCTTGAGACTGTTGATACTGGCAATCACATCGTTCAGTGCCATGCATATAGCTATACATCCGGCATAACTTATACTTATTCCGTGTTTTTAAGGCCAAACGGGCGTGATACTGGTATCCGTGTAAGAGCTGCAAACACTACTACTTTTGCGGTAGAAGCGTATTTTGATTTAATAGGTAGTGGCTCTGTGGCTTCTGTTGTTGGGGGGACAGCAGAAATACAGAATTACAATAATGGCTGGTATCGTTGCATTCTGACAGGCGTTTCAAATGCAACCGCCCTCACAGGAATGCAGGTTCATTCAAGCAATAGCGTTGGAGATGTAACAAAGGGATTATACATCTGGGGCGCCCAACTAGAGCAATCCTCCTACGCCACCTCCTACATCCCCACCACTACATCTACTGCCACCCGAGCAGCGGATGTAAGCACGTCAGCCGCGACAACGGTGGTTGAAAGCGATTGGTATCGGCAGGATGAGGGGACGGTGTTTGCCAATATATTCAATCGCGCAATTTATTCAGGGACAAATTTATTTCCTTATGTCGCTCAGTTTGATGACGGCACAAATACAGAACGTATCTCTTTGGACCACTCGGTTCTTGCAGGTGGATACCGTACTCAATATGTCGTGCGCGATGGTAATGTAAATCAGGCAAGCATCTCAGCCCAAACAGGCTTGGCTACAAGCGCAGCTAAATGGAGTGCCGCTTACGGCTTAAATTCTTTTGCATCGGCTTCCAACGGAGCAGTAGCTGTGACAGACAGTAGTGGAACAGTCCCTACTGTTAATCGACTGCAAATAGGAATCGGCTTTGGCGCACAGTACAACGGCACCATCTCCCGCCTCACCTACTGGCCCCAGCGTCTCCCTAATGCTACACTACAAGCACTAACCCTTTAAACTATATGACTACTACTTACCTTCGTTTCCCTTCTCAAGAAGTGTGGAAACAAGCTGCTCAAGCAGTTGGCATCCTTAATGTCGTTAACGTAGGCACTGAAGAAGAGCCTGATCTTCAAGAACAATGGAGTTACTACACCCACGAGTGGGCATGTGATGAAGTTGGTACCATTTATAACGACGATGGTGTCTATAACCAAGAGACTGGGGAGGTAATTACTCCCCCTACTCCTATGGACGGCTGGCACGTCAACTTTAAAACCGACAAAGACATTGACTGGAGCGGTTTCCCCGTTCACCCCCAAACCCCTTACCGCAAATTTGCTGGAGAATAACAATGATCACCCTTATCCGTCCAATTCTTTTTTCTTTTCTTCAATCTCAAAGTGTCAAACTACTTATCGTAGATCTGCTTGCTAAACTAGCTGAGTCTACTGATAACGACATTGATGACAAAGCGGTTGAATTTGTTCGTAACGGTCTTTTTCCGAATAAGCAATGATTGAAGCAGTAGTATCTGCTACCGTAGCTGTATTAGCAGCAGGAGCAGCACTTACAAATAGACTACACAACAGAATAACAGAATTAGATACACGTGTTGACGCTTTTGAATTACGGATTGCAACCAGTTATGTTCCACAAGAACAGTTTGGTGAAGCAATTACTAAAATGGAAGCACATATGATCCGCATTGAAAACAAACTTGACCAAATGTTACTTAAGAACAGTTAATTATGACTATTCCCGCAGGTCGTTACCCTATTTTTAGCGATTTTGATACAGATAATGTAACGTTTACTGGTACAACTACTATCGCTACTGGTGTAGTTACTGGTAATGTACATTTCTCCAACCTACCAGGACCTTATGGTAATGATCAAACTGCTGCCACTAATGGTGTGTTGGTTGGTCAACTTTATTATGATGGTAATGGTCATGTTAAAGTAAGGGTTGTATGATGAAAAAGAAAGCAACCGAAGACCAGTTCAACGAGTTGCATAATCTAGTTACGAAGGAGTTCCTCGCCCGTATTAAATCGGGTGAGGCAACTACTCAAGACTTGAAAGCCGCTTGTGACTGGCTAAAAACTAATGACATCAGTGGTGTCGCTTTTGAAGGCAGCCCACTGGATAAACTGGCAAACATCATGCCTCAAATTGACCCAGAACTTGTCCAAACGAGGCTTTATGGCAAGCAGAACGTCTGAGTACTACAAGAAAAACCCTAAAGCTGCGGCTAAACGCCGTAAGCAACAGGCTAAATATCAAAAACAGGATAAGGTTGTCAAGAAACGAGTAGAGCTAAACCGTATTAACCGTCAAAAAGGTACCTACGGTAACGGTGACGGTAAAGATGTATCACACTGTAAAGGTGGTGGTACTCGTATGGAAAAAGCATCTAAAAATCGTGCTCGTAACCGTGGCAAACTTAAGTGTAAAAAATGACCCCTCTGTTTCCTACCCCTGATTACTACTTGCAAAACTTGATAGCTATGACCTCACCAGAAGCGAAGCGCCTGTGGAGGCGCAGTATCAAGGAACATTTCGACCATACATGTATTTATTGCGGAAAGACTTATGACTTATCTCAACTATCTATTGATCACGTCCATCCTCGCAGTCGTGGGGGTGAAGACGTTGCAACGAATGTCGTATGTGCTTGCACCAGTTGTAATCAGGACAAAGGAAGCGAACCCGTCATCTCTTGGATGAGAGACAAATTTGGAGTTAATAGACTCCGTGAAAAACTTATTATGGAGTATATTACTTAATGGATAGAGAAACGAAGCGAGCGTATCAGCTTGTTCAGCTTAGAATTATAGAACATTTAGATCGTTTAGAAGCAGCTCAAAAAGCAAAAATAAAACTACCCAGCGGTGATGTAAATACTATAAAAAAATGGCGGCGATTTGGAGCTGCTTTTGCATGGGATCCTTCAGTATTTAAAGAAGTTCTTGAGGAACCCTTTATGTCTGACGTTGACTTAATTAGTACACTTAGAAAAGGTGAAGACACTTTAATGAGGCGTTGGGGGTACATTAAAGGTATCCCTTTACATCATATTATTGCTGATCGTACTGGTGGTGATCTTGGAATTAGAACCCCAATTGATATTTGGGAAGACACTAAAAAACGTATTTTTGATTTAACAGGAGCAACACCGGGCGATGGTGCTGCTAATTTAAACGCAGCTGGAGCTTTTGATGAACTATGGCATCAAGGTCGATTAGGAGCTAAAGGGACTGTTTTTGCAAAAGCGGGTCTTATACGTCCTGAGGATTTTCCTTATTTACATAGAGCTGGGCAAAATTTAGCTGAAAAACTAGGTAAAGATCCTAAAATAGTCATGGCAACAGCTAAAGAACAAGCTGAGCTTTTGCTTCCCTCTATTAGACAACAACAAGAAAGGTATCAACAGGTTTTAAATTCTGCTCAATACAAAAACCAACTTAAAGCTTTTAGTTTATTTCCTGAGTTTGAAAATTTAGCTGCTGCTAGTCTTCCAGAAATTGAAGAAATTGAAAGCTCAACAAGAAAGACACCAATACCAAGTATTTATGCTAGAGCTGGTTCTTTAATATATGACCCTGTTCAAGCATTAACTGAGTTTTTGTCTTCTGCTGAAGGGCAAAATTGGTACGCTAAAACTACGGCAGAACGCTTGTCTAAAGGCTTAGCTCCATTAAACCCATTTGAAACTATTCAAAAAATAGAATTAGGCTCAGGTTTTGGAACACAAGCATATGAACAATTACAGGATTTTGTTAAGAAAAATGCTGCAGGGGAAGCAATTGGCAGCTTATATTCTATTATGTTGGATCCTGAAATGAAAAAAGCAGTAGAAACAGGAGACATTAACAAAATTACGTCTACTTTGACACGTGATGTTGTTTTAGGTGGTATTGGTCAAGAAGTTTCTAGAAATCTTATGAAACTTTTACCTCAAAAAGCGGTTACAGCTATTGGTTCAGTCGCACCGGCATTACAGGCTGCTGCGCCAATTGCAGCTGTGTCTCAAATTAAAGGTTCCACTGATCCTTTTGTTGAGCAACAACGTAATATAAGAGAATTAGAATCGGGTGATCCGTTTTATCAAAAAGCAGCTCAACGTGTTCCCCAAAAATTTGGCAAACAAGGTCCTGGTGTTGATCGGCAAGGTACCCCAATTGTAGAGCCTGAACCTATGTTTAAAATTGAAGATCCCTTGAACGAACTTGAATACGCTGGTAAACAAATACTTGGTGGTCTTAAAACTGTAGGTGGTGCAATATTGTTTGGCTTTTAACCTATGAACACAGTAGAACTATTACAAAGCGATTTCAAACTGTTCCTACAGGCTCTCTGGAGTGAACTAGACTTACCTTCACCTACCCGTGCACAATACGCTATTGCTGACTACCTACAACACGGTCCAAAACGTTTACAAATCCAAGCCTTCCGAGGTGTGGGTAAGTCCTGGATTACCGGTGCTTTTGTTCTTTGGACTTTGTTTAACGATGCTGAGAAAAAGATAATGATTATCTCTGCCTCTAAAGAACGGGCAGATAACATGTCAATCTTTCTACAAAAACTAATCATTGAGACACCTTGGTTAGCCCATATGAGACCTAAGTCTGATGACTCTCGTTGGTCCAGGGTGTCCTTTGATATTAATTGTAGCCCTCACCAAGCACCTTCTGTTAAATCAGTTGGTATCACGGGTCAGCTTACGGGTAGCCGGGCTGACCTCATGATTCTTGATGACATTGAAGTTCCTGGTAACTCAATGACTGAATTAATGCGTGAAAAACTACTTCAACTCTGTACAGAAGCTGAATCTATCCTTACTCCTAAACAGGATTCACGTATTATGTATCTGGGTACACCTCAGACAACCTTTACAATCTATCGTAAGCTAGCTGAGAGGTCCTACAAGCCCTTTGTTTGGACTGCTAGGTACCCTAGGGCCATTTCTAAATACGAAGGGCTTCTAGCGCCTCAGCTGGCTGAAGATTTAGATAATGGTGCCGAACCTTGGGATGTTACTGATCCTGATCGTTTCGACAGCAATGACCTACTTGAACGTGAAGCTTCAATGGGTCGTAGCAACTTTATGTTGCAGTTCATGTTAGATACGAGTCTTAGTGATGCAGAAAAATTCCCACTTAAAATGGCTGACCTTATTGTCACCTCTGTTAATCCTAGCTCTGCCCCTGAAGCCGTTGTATGGTGCTCCGATCCCCAAAATGTCATCAAAGACCTCCCAACTGTTGGTCTTCCTGGAGATTATTTCTACTCTCCAATGCAGCTCCAAGGAAACTGGGATCCCTACACAGAAACAATCTGCAGTGTTGACCCGTCGGGTCGTGGCTCGGATGAAACGGCAGCAGCTTTTATCTCCCAACGAAACGGTTTCTTGTACTTGCACGAGATGCGTGCTTACCAAGACGGATACTCAGACCAAACGCTTCTGGACATTCTAAAAGGATGTAAGAAGTATGGCGTTTCTAAACTTCTTATTGAAACTAACTTTGGTGATGGTATTGTTGCAGAACTTTTTCGTAAACACCTACAACAAACTAAACAATCCGTTGATATTGAAGAGGTGCGTGCCAACGTACGAAAAGAAGACAGAATCATTGATGCTTTAGAACCTGTTATGAATCAACATCGGTTGGTTATTAACCGTGATGTGATTGAATGGGATTTTAAATCTAATTCAGATGCTGCACCAGAAGAACGACTCCTATACATGCTGTTCTATCAAATGAGTAGAATGTGTCGTGAAAAAGGTGCAGTTAGACACGACGACAGATTAGACTGTCTTGCACAAGGTGTTAAGTATTACACAGATGCAATGGCAATCTCTGCCTATGAACAAATGAAAATTGATAGGCAACAAGATTGGCAAGATATGAACGAAGCGTGGCTTGATGATCCACAACAAGCAGCTAATCATATGGCATTTGGTATGTCCTTAGAACAACGAAAAAAGGCTAGAATGCTTAATGGTAAGAAGTCAGTCCCCACCTGGGTGTGAACCCATCGGGTCCGTAGGACACGAACCCAGGCCCACACTGGGTTTAAGACCAATCCGACACTAAGACAGCCGGAGGGAAGGGTGGACCCAATGGCTGGAGGGAGGAGTTCGAGACAAGCTCTCACTCCTCCTTTTATTAATGTCCCCGGGAATGGACATTCTGTAAGGACTGGCTAAAGCCAAACGACACAAAATTTACTTCCACCTGACTCTCTACCTATGATACCGTTAATTTTGTGAAACAAGCAATCTCTGATTGCGTTACTACTTATTATACTGTTCATTCTATGCACACCGCCACCCTCGTACACGTAACACCTGATGCTGAATCCTTGATTGCTTATATGGCACGGGTATCTAATCCAAATAATCAAGATAACCCCGAATCAGAAAGACTGATTAAATACCTAATTAAACATCGTCATTGGTCACCCTTTGAAATGGTTAATATGTGCGTACAAATTGAGACAACCCGAAGTGTTGCTGCTCAAATCTTACGTCATAGATCATTCTCCTTTCAAGAATTTAGTCAAAGGTACGCACAGGTGACGGAACCAGCCGCTATCCCACACCTTAGAAGGCAAGACCTAAAGAATAGACAGAATAGTACTGATGATTTACCAATTAATACAATAAAAGAGTTTAATGTAAAGATTAATAGCTTATTTGACCTTAGTGAAGCACTATATGAAGAAATGTTGATGGCTGGTGTAGCAAAAGAGTGCGCAAGAGACATCTTACCACTTGCTAGCCCTACTAAACTCTATATGAACGGTACTCTTCGCTCTTGGTTGCATTATACTGACCTAAGATGCTCCAAAAGTGCGGACGGTACGCCCACCGGTACGCAGTTAGAACATAAACAAATCGCAGATCAAGTGAAAAGTTTGATTAAACAGGAGTTTCCTACCGTTTATGCTGCTATGTTCCTTTGTTGATCATGGGCTAACCTGGGTGAAAAATGGTAAAAATTTGTTAGCCCTATCTGCTAATAAGAATTACAAATAAATCCCCCCTAGGGGGTCTATTTATTCCTATGTAATCATGATTGATTTGTAATAAGAATAGCCCGCTCGCTATGCCTCGTTCGTTAACACTCACTCGGCTCCGCTCGCTTAATCGGATTTTATCCGATCATCCTGTCATTTCTGATCGTTTTTACAGTGATTGCCCTATGTAAATATTTATTACACGAGATGATTAGGGGAGCGAGCGCGTAGCGCGAGCGGCATAAGTGTTAAATAGGGGCGACACAGTTGGTAATAGATAGCGGAGCTATTCCTTATTGAGAACGATTCTCAAAACATCTGTTTGCCCATATTAGCACATCTTATGCATTATTACCCATTGATGAGTATATTGAGATTGGTGTAATCAGGGGTTGACTTATAGCGTGTTTGGTGCTATGCTTACAGCATCGACAATCAAAGGAGTGATTATGTTTCATGTATTTATGTTAGACAGTGAGGGCAATCCTAAACTGTTAGAGGTATGTATTGATGAGGAAAGAGCTGATGCAGCGGTAGATTTGTGGAGTGAAATGTATCCACACGCTTTGGTTGATTATGTTTACAAAGACACCAACTGATGACAACATCCCAACGTGTTAAACTCAAAGAAGTCACATTCACGCGCAACAGTAAACCTATGCGTACGTTGATGTGGTGTGATCGTGTGCCAAAGGGTAAGCGTAACAAACCTGCTAAGATCAATGGCATTCAGCATCATGAAATCAGCAGCAGCGTAGAGCATGTGTACTATCAGCCACTCTAATGAGTCAGATAAGCAGCACTGATGGAAACTGTGATCTGGATCACTTGACTTTTGCCTCAACCTGTGCCATACTAAGAGCATGAACAAAACAACTCAATTCGCTACTAACTATCCTATGACTTTTCGTTACGCTATTTCTGTGCTTGAAGAACAATATGATGCCATTTATCGTGGTATCAAAACTGTTGATGAGATGTGCTCAACTCTGACTGATTACATGTCTTGGGAGAATGAACCACTCGACAAAGTTTATCACCAATTCGAGACTAAAGTTGGTGCCAATACTATTGTCGCTGATGATGACATTCTGCAACTAGCTAACCACTATGCCAGCTGACAAGGTGCACACTACCACTTGACTTTCACCTGATTTTCTGCCATACTAAGAGCATGACACAAACACAGTACACACGACAACAACTCATCGACGCACTTACTCACGAGTATGACTATCTTTGCCACGATGATCCTTATGATCCCGAAGATCCTTATGATATGACAGTTCCTGAATATGTAGAGTATCTCAGCTCATTATCTATTGAGCAACTTATCGACGAGACATCAACCGGTGACGGTTACACTCTCGATGAGTATATGTTCAACCACAATTGATATCTACACTGAGACATTCATGTCTCTCTGTAGGTTTCATACCTACACTTTATCCACCTTATTTTCACATTCACAAATGTTCATCAAACGTACTTCTGCTGCTATTCACTGCATCAGCACCGACTTTCTCAACGGTGTAGTTGATGTTATGTTTAGCAACGGTAGTGTTTATCGTTATTCCAATGTGTCTCGTCGTGCTATTGCTAACCTGCAATTGCAGCGTAACATGTCACTTGGTTTCTGGGTTAACAACAACTTGCTTGGTAACAAGCGTGTCAAGTCAACTCAAACCTATGGTGCAATCCCTGCGATTGCTTGATAACTAGTTTCACATTCACACACTTTTTTCTACCCATTTTCATCATGTTCTTTAAGCCTAACACCATCAATTCTTCTATCGTTCGTAACATCTTGTTGAATCCTTCTACCAATCAAGTGATTGTTCAGTTCAAGAATAACAGCAAGACTTATCTCTATGACAACGTAAGTGTTGATGCAATTACTGATGTTTTCTTTGGTGAGATTGAGTCGTTTGGTAAGTTTGTCAATGCATATTGCAAACCCAATATGACAACCGTTGTCGGCTGAATTTTTGTCACTTATTAAACAACACATTCACAACACTATGCTTCTTGCTCCTTCCATGTCTGACTATCAACAACGCGTGTCTGAGTTGTTTGATACTATTGATCCTGATCGTATCGAGCACTTTATCAACGAGCTCGAAGGTTGGGGTATCGATAGTGAAGAGCAACTCGACGATGCTTACTATGGTTGTTATCCATCAACTGACGGATTTGTCGAGGATTTGTGTGAAGATTGCTATGCAGATGTGATTCGTTCGATGCCTACATTCATGCAAACTGCACTCGATTATGAACTCATGTGGCATCAATCCTTCCAGCATGATTTCTTTACTATTTACGATCGTGATTCTGGTGATTACTATTTCTTCAATCGTAACTTCTGATCATTAGTTATTAGCTACAATTACAATCCGTCGCTATTAACAACATTTAGCGGCGGTATTTTTTTGTGACTCACAGTCATCACATTCATCCCAAGGACGCAGAATCAAAATGCAATGGTCTGAAACTAACATCATCCT
>Ga0208898_1000513_pt1 | contig 30098 bp, 43 predicted proteins | sample VirMetDEL_Mar_4_FD_184513 | JGI IMG/M metagenome (GOLD analysis project Ga0208898, IMG submission 184513) | Aqueous microbial communities from the Delaware River and Bay under freshwater to marine salinity gradient to study organic matter... | ecosystem: Environmental > Aquatic > Marine >...
GTAGAGGAGACAACTTTACTGATGCACAATTTATTACCTTGCATAATCTAATTAATACAACTAAAGATATGTATGGAGATGATTTGAAAATTATCGGCCATTGTGATGTTGAACCTAACAAACCAAATTGTCCTGGGTTCAATGTAGAGCAATGGGTTAAAGACGAATTTTATGGCTAAAGGTTATTCATCAGTTTTAGTAATCTCAGATTTACACGCACCCTGGCAGCATCCCGATAGCCTGGAGTTTTTGAAGGCAATTAAAAAAGAAATTAAACCAGACTTTGTTCTGAATGTGGGTGATGAATGCGATGCCCACGCATTGTCAATGTGGGAAAGCGATCCCGATCTTCCATCAGCCGGTGATGAATTAAAGATGGCAAAGAAAGTAATGCATGACCTCGAAAAAATATTTCCAGAGATGACATTACTACACTCTAATCACTCATCATTAATATACAGAAGAGCTCTTAAACATGGAATGCCTAGAGCTTACCTTAGGAACTACAATGAATTTTTAGAAGTAGGACCAGGATGGAAATGGGTAGATGATATTAATATTCCATTGTCAGATGGTACAGAAGTTTTTGCTACTCATGGTATGGCAGCAGACGGCCTCAAGCTCAGTCTCCAATACGGCAAACATACTATTCAAGGTCACTTCCATTCGAAGGCAGCTATACAATATTTTAGCAATCCAGATAGTTTAGTGTGGTCCCTCCAGGTCGGATGTCTCACAAAACAATCTAGCCTTGCCTTCCAATATTCTCGTAACTTTAGAATGAGATTTATTATTTCTACTGGAGCTGTGATCAATGGACAGCCAGTCATCTATCCAATGCAGATGGACAAGCATGGTCGTTGGACTGGAGTATTGGTGTAATGGCCAAACAAAAGTTTACTGATTTTGTTCCAAGGTTAAAGCCAAGGAAAAGAAAAGGTAGACACAGTAAGTCACCAAACAAAAGCTCAACAAGAAAAAAGTATCGAGGCCAGGGTAGAGTATGAAATCAGTTACTATCAATAACCAAAAATATTTTTTCCTAAAATTAACCTGGGTTGATATTGTTGGGAACTCAACTCTTGAAGGTGATACAGATTTTAATAAACTTAAATGTGCTACAATAATTACTGAGGCATACTTGTATGATGTATTCGAAGAGGATGGTAAAGAATATGTTAGGACTTTCTCTTCTTATTCTATAGATGATCCAGGGTATGGAGATAGAAATGTATATCCAATGGAAGTCTTTGATAAATGCTCACAGAAAGCCATCAAAACTGCCCGTAGAGCTATGCTTAAAGCATAAGCTAATACATTTATCATTCAAATAAAGATTGCTCTGTACGGCTCTTAAAATCGGTTTAAAGGTAAAGTACTTTGTTTGGTCTCTAAAGATGTACCTACTTCATGGCATTTAGAGAAAAATAAATTAGGATTTATATTATTATCTTTGTAAATATCTAAAACTCTTTGATCATTTATATCTTTGTATTCCATGCAGCTATCCCAGGATAAAAATTCATAAGGAGCTACCATGTAAGTACAGTCCATTTGCGTTACACAAATGTAAATAACATAAATAAAAGTTTTCATTAATTACCAGTACTATTCTCTACTGGTTTTTTCAACAACTCAATTTCTATTTTATCTTTATGCTTATCAATCCAGTATTCTTCGTATGGTCTAATATCAATAGTAGCTGTCTTATGCATAACTTCTAAATCAATATTATCAGCAGAATAAAACTTTTGATGAGGATGCCCTTGATCATCGTGTTCATCAAATGTAATCACAACGACATCATGCTCCCCATCAAATGCTTTAATGAGCTCTTTTACAAACCATTTACTGAACCGAGATTTGTAGACTTTAGCCATCTCTCAATACCTCTATTCCTCTTGGTTTAGCTGGATGCACTTTAATGTATCCATCTCTTTCTAATAGCCTCAACATTCTATGGACATTACTATGAACGCAGCCATAGTCTTTAGCTATCTCCCTTACAGTAGGTGGTACTCGATTATTTTTTATGTACTCTAAAATAAAATCAAACACACCTAGTTGTTTCTTAGTTAGCATTAGTGTCATTACCTTTGCCTCCTAATTTCTTTTTTGCGTCAACAATATAATTCATTAACATATCCCATTGACCTTTATCTAAAGTTAATAACTTTTCCAATGCTGGTTTGTTTTCTTTTTCTAAAGAAATAAGATCGTGAATTTTTTCTGCATCACTCATATCTTTGCTTTGCATTGTTTGATTAACTGATTGTTTTATTGTGTTAGCAAACACAGTCATCTTTCTTTTTTGCTCTGCATTTACTGTTTCATTATGAGTATTATTATTACCATCATCATCCTCACTAGGTAATCCATAGATTGCCTGGAGAGCATATCTCTTAGCATAAGTAATAGCAGAACCTAAAGATTGGCTATCATCATACTTGTGATTTTTTGGTATGATTGGATACCTAGAAGTAATAATAGTATCACTTGCTTTATGCATTAAGCTGGTCCTTACATACATTGTAGGAACTACCTTATCTGCAATAATATCTTTTTCAAAATCTACACATTGAGTAAATGCTAATCCATACTTAGCACCCTCATTGGCAGCCTTGATTACATCTTCAAGAGTTGCGTATGTAGATTTAAAGAATGGATTTGTACCATCTTTAACTGCTTTAATACCTTCCTCTTGAAACTTAGACAAAGCATCAATAATATTTTTAGTGTTGTGTTGGTTCGTCATCGTCATCTTCTCCTTCGTTTCTTGTTGTGTCATTTAAATTGTCCTCCTTTACGACATTGATTGTGAACACTTGTTGTTGCAAACGCATAAACTCATATGCTGTTTGGCCCATAATTTCGATGATCTCTTCCAGGAACTGTTGCTCAATATCATGACCAGTCTTTTGTAAGATCTTTTCACGCAGCATCTTAGCTGTGTACTTACGAGCTGTGATATAAGCATTGAACCATTGAAAGTTATATTCATCGGACATCCTTTATGCTGAACCTCCTTGTAATAATAGGATCAGCACCTGGTACTTCTACCATTTTAGTTTTCTTTCTAGTCATTGTGGTGTGATTGACTATGAAACCATTCCAAGAAATAACTTCATTCTCTTTCATGATTTCTTTTATTAACTTTGATGCCTCATCTTTTTTTTCAGTATTTAATTTTATAATTGTGTTAGCATCATTGTACTGATCAATCCACTTACCCAATTCATTATTACCATCCATAACTACTGGATCTTTTATTCCATTACCTTTAAAGATCTTAGTTGCCTCTTCAGTAGTTTCTGGTGGATACCAATAGTCTTTACCTTGTAATATACCATCGAACCTATTCCAAAAATCTGTAGCAGCATTAATGATGTCAGTAACGATGTTATTATTTCTTTCGTAAATAAACCATTGTAACTCCCAGCCCTTTACTAATCGAACAAGTATACCCCAGGTACTACCAGTACAAAGCATCTGCTGTTGTAACTGATAAATGTAAGAAGGATAAACTGGTTCATCGGCAGCTCCAGAAAAATTCTTGATTTCTACTGGACCACTCTTGCTCAAGACGGCTAAAAAATTATTGTGATCAGTAATCTCAAGATTTCCATTTGATATAGTCAAAAGATTATCTAAAGAACTGCCGAGTTTACCATTGTCTAATGAATACAAGTTGGCCTCACCCGGAACGGATATTTTGAACTTGACCTTTTGCTCTGTGGCAATCGTTTGTAATTCATTGACAAACATTTTGGTTATTGCTGGTTCTAATGTTATTCCAGCCTTAACCTTTGGATTGTTAGCTAAGTCATTCTTAGCCTCCTTTCCTTGATACTCATTTAGAGCATCTTCCAAAACCTCATTTGGGGTTTTGAAACTTTTTATGCCAGGGATCAATGCACCGATCACACTCGCACCTAATTCTTTTCTTTTGTAAGAAGTTTTTCTACCACTATCTTTCATATTAAAATCCTCCTGGTACATAAAAATAATAACACTTATCAATCATGACACAGCCAAGGGTAACAGCTAAGATTAAGGATCCTAAAAAAAATAAGAATGCTAAACCTTCTGCAATTCCAATTAAGATTTCTTTTATGCTCATTGGTTCCTTGTAAACATATTGTTTATCTTCTGTGTTCACTTTAGTCATGAACTGTTTCTTTAATACATGAACAATATAAGACCACATTATTTACCTCCTTGTTTATCTTTTTTTGAAAAAAATAATTTTAAAGATTGACCTTCAAACTTAATCTCAACTTTAATCATATCTTTTTTATCATCCCAATTAGGATATTTTGATTTTTCATGCTCGATACCTTGATTAACTAAGTTAACTAATGTTTCTTTATCCATTATACTCCCACTCTTTCTAGGACATTTTTTACTGTTGTCGGGTACCAAACTTTGTCCTGGTAAGTTTTAACACCACGATCATTTAAAGCATTAGCTAAACCAGACAATGTACTGATGCCTGTAGCTCTGATGCCAGAAATAATTTCTGAAATATTTTTTGCGTACTGATTTGCATTAGCTTTAGAAGTTTCATGACCTCTAACTCTAACTACATCTAAGTTAGTACGATTGCCTAACAACTTGCCTTCTGATTTTAATCTAGCAAGTGCAGCCTTGGTACGATTTGAAATATTAATTCTTTCAAGTCTATTGATTGCAACATGGAACCCAGCGATTGCATCATCTAAGTTTGGAGTATCCAATACATCAACTGTAATGTTAGTTGTCTCTAAGAACTGACCAACTTCATATGTACGGCCAAGTCTTGATAAAGAATAAACAACCAATGGACATTTTAATTTCTTAGCTGTTCGGATTGCATCTTGCAGCACCGGTCTGTTTTGAAATTTCTTAGCACCAGAAACACCAGGTTCTTCAAACCAAATAATTTCTTGATCTGTATATTTCTTTTCGATAGCAAACTTTTGATTGTTTACATCTTGCTTATCTGTACTCACTCGTACTAGAGCTACTATTTGTTTCATATTTATATTTCCTTTCATTGTTCTCTAACTGTACTCCTATTAATATAGATATTTCTGATATATTTGCAAGATATATTTAACAAGGAGAAAACATGGCAAAAACCAAGCAATTAACACCCTTCTACATGAAAATCTCCCAAGACCTAAAAGACAAACTCCAGGATCAAGCCAAGATAGAACGAATACCTATGGCTACTTTGGTGTCTGAAATTTTAGAAATGGGAATAGCGATCAGACCTAAAATTAGGCAAGATCAATTAGACAAGATGATCAATGCAGCAAGAGGAATAGTTACAGATGACAAAAGATAATATCAACCCACCACACTACAAAAACAAAACAATCGAAACAATAGAGGCAATCAGATCTCAATTAACTGAGGCTGAGTTTATCGGATACTTAAAAGGTTCGATAATGAAATACACTTGCCGAATGGGATTGAAGGTTCCAACACTTGAAGGTGCAAGAGAGGACATGGGCAAAGCTCATTGGTTCGTTGAGTATCTTTTGAGTTACATGACTGATCTCATTAAACAAAAAAAGAAAGATCCAAACAATCCAGGCACAGTAATCAAATTAAGAAAGGACCAGGATAATGACAGCAAAGATCCCAAATAATGTAATGCGACCACCAATCGGTTTCGAGTACATTGAAGGCAAGGTTCAACCTATAAAAAAACCAGAACCAAACAATGATTTACACAGGCTCAGTCCAAGACAAATCAAGATGATTGAGATTGATAACTTGGAGAAAAGAATAGCAATACTCCAGGACCAACTAGAGCTCAAGAAGTCAGAGATTAGTTATTACCCGGAGAAAGCTGAAGGTAGAATTTGGCTAAAAGATATTATGGAGGCTGTCTGTAATCACACGAGTTTCACTCCAATAGAAATAACATCGGAAAAAAAATATAAGGAATTAGTGAAAGCTAGATCTTTGTATATTAACTTATGCTTAGACTTAACTAAACATGGTGTTACGCACATTGCGAGATCTTGTGGAGATAGAGATCACACAACTGTCTGCCATCATCAAAAGATTAAAGCTGAGAACTCCAAGTCTTGGTCTATGAAAACAGATGAAGGTTTAGCTCTATGGGCTGATTACAATAAGATTAAAAAAGAACTGTTAGACAATATCAAGCATGGCTACTGCTCCGAAAAATAAGGACAAGGCAGACTACGGGACCGGCAGAACACCTGGGCATTTCTGTGTCATTCCACAACGAGCTGTGGCTGATATACGATTTAAAACCTATCCCAGAACTTTTATGGTTCTATGTGCTTTAGGTAATTATACCTCAAGGCAAGGTGTCTGTTGGCCCAACCAAGTTACCATTGCAAAGGTCTTAGGAATTAAGTCTCAGAGTACAGTCAGTAAACATATTCGTAAACTGATTGATATGGGATATATTAAATATGCTAAGAAACATCCTGGGCTCAAAGGTAACAAATACTTTATGGTCTTTGATCCAGATGTAACCGAGGAGGATGCTGCTGCAATCGCTACTGTGAATGATAGATCTTATGAAGAAAAGCCAGAAATACCAAAAGGACCGAAGATGGGAGACAATACCAAATATTCACTCAGAATGAATACAAAGATAGAGGAAAAGCCTACTGTAAAAGGGGGAGATAAAGTAGATATTCACTCCAAGGAATATGTAGATATTCACTCAGAAGGACTACATAACAACAAACTTAACAATGATATATTCCTTAAAGGTAAAATGATAATGAATAAGTTTGTAAGACTAACCGAAGAGATATTCGGACAGCACATTCAGTACAATCAGAAACAACTAGAAATTGTACAATCCTGGATTGCAGATAGAGGACTAGATCCAGATTATGCTGTAGCTAGGATTAAAGATATATTGTTATGGAGAAGAACCAATCATAAGGACAGTCCTAAAAGCATTATATTCTTTGAACACGCATTGTTTAAAAGGCCTCCACCTATTGATAAAGCAGAAGAGATACAGAGAATGATTAAGAAGATCTCTAATGCGAAGAAGATAAGGTAATTTATAAATGGTAAACGAACCTTTACACTTTATAATTCCAGCAGAAAGGAACAAAAGTGGGGCAGAAAAAATGGGCATACCTTCCCCCCCGGTGCGTAGATCTATATGGGGGGGATCCTCACAATTTTTTTGCAGAATTTTCATTAATGGTTTATAGTGAAAACAAATCGGAAACATAACTGAAAGGAAACATATGTCTAATGGACCGACACACAGTAACAGAACTTTCAAGCTCATGAGAACCACAACTCTTTCAGAGGGTGAATATATCATTGAGACTTGGGAAGGTTCTAACTACGATAAAAACACTAAGCAAAGAACCTCCGTACCTGGAGCTCTAGATATTAAAATTTATAACAAGGATCCATCCAAGGAATACAACAAAGGTGATGCTGTTATATTTTTTAGAGTGTTTGAGAATGATAAATCTGGCCAGGGAAATATTCCCCAGTATCAGCAATCGGCAGCAGCCAAATCTGACGAGCCAGTCAATTTAGCAGCAGAAAGAGCTAATGACCTTGATGACGAAATCCCCTTTTAAAAAAAGGATCGTTAAACCTCCTCTGGATCGTTTCGGTGGTATTCGAGTGGTTCAGAGAAGGTTAAAAAAATCCGAAGTGATTGAACACAACAAAGAAAATGTTGCTCAAGAATTAATAGATCTTGCAACAGTATCGATTGACGATATTGTTTATTGGGATGATCAAGGCAATGTCCATGTTAAAGATCCAAAGAATATTCCTAAAGCAGCAATCAAAGCAATTAAAAAAATTAAAGTTACTCCGACTAAGGCTGGTCCTCAGTTGGAAGTAGAATTACATGATAAAGTTTCAGTATTAAGAACTCTAGCTAAAGCATCTGGATTATTAGAAAACCATGAAGATGTAGAGAGACCTTCAGTAGTTGGTATTGTGATGCATGGGCCAGAGCCAACTATAATAGAGGCAGAGGAGGTGAAAGATGAAAAATCGGATAGTAACACCCCAGGAGATAGATCGGATCCAGGTGGTGATGTTGAAAAAGAAACTGAGTGATAAGGATTGTGCAAGAATTATTAGTCGTTCAGTTAATGATTGGAAAGATATAGCAAGAGGAAAGAAAACAGAAGATCCAAGTAGGATTGAAAGTTATTTAGAAAGGTTGGAAAAATATGAGTAATGTTTTAAGTAAAATAGAAACTAGATTAGATAAAGCAATTTCTGATTTAGAAAAAATGAATGATAATAAATTAGCAAAAGTAATTGATGATCTCGAGGGTATAAAAACAATTATTATAACTGATGATATTATTAAAATGTCTGGACAAATAAATTGGAATATACAAAAAGAAAAAAAGTTTAATGAGTGATGCAATTACAAATCTTAATTTAGATTTCTCTACTTCACTTACAGTTTGGAAATTTTTACAAGATAAAAGTTTTGTTAGAGGTTTAATGGGACCAGTTGGTTCTGGTAAATCTTATGCTTGTGCAGCAGAGATTATGCTCAAGGCTGTAAGCCAAGTACAAAGTCCGAGGGATGGGATCAAGTATTCTAGGTTTGTAGTTGTGCGTAATTCTTATCCCGAACTTCGGACAACTACTATTAAAACATGGCAAGAGTTGTTTCCAGAAAACATTTGGGGACCATTTAGATGGAGCCCACCCTTAACGCATCATATTAAATTACCACCTAGAGACGGAGCTCCAGGAATAGATTGTGAAGTTATATTCTTAGCTCTTGACCAGCCTAAAGATGTTAGAAAATTATTATCGATGGAACTTACCGGTGCGTGGGTTAACGAGGCCAGAGAATTACCCAAGGCCGTTATCGATGGTCTTACGCATCGTGTTGGTCGTTATCCCACTTTATCGGATGGAGGAGCAAAACCTTGGAGAGGAATTATTATGGATACAAACCCAATGGATGATGATCATTGGTGGTATCGATTATCTGAAAAAGAAAAGATGTCTGGTCAGTATGCCTGGAAGTTTTATAAACAGCCAGGAGCTGTTATTGAATATACTAAAGATGAATTACCAGAAAACCCAGAGGCTAACGGATTTATATTTAGTGCAAACAAATGGTGGATGGCAAATCCAAAAGCAGAAAATAAAAAAAATTTACCGACTGGTTATTACGAACAAACTTTACTTGGAAAGAATATTGATTGGATTAGATGTTATGCCCAGGGCCTTTACACTTATGTCCAGGAAGGTAAACCAATTATTAGTGAATACGATGATAACATTATGTCTACAGAAATAATTGAGCCGGATCCTAATGTGCCTATTCAAGTTGGTATTGACTTTGGTTTAACTCCAGCAGCAATCTTCGGACAAAGACTTCCTAATGGAAGATGGGTTATACTTCATGAGCTTGTAACTTTTGATATGGGATTAGAAAGATTTGGTACAATGTTAAAATCAGAACTCGCAAGTCGTTATCCTAAATTTGATATCCTGGTGTGGGGAGATCCAGCCGGGCAAAAGAGAGATGAGATTTATGAAGTAACTGCCTTTGATCATTTAAGATCGATTGGCTTAACTGCTAGACCAACTGCAACGAATGATTTTAAAGTTAGACGAGAGGCTGGTGCAATGCCAATGAATAGATTGATTGAAGGTAAGCCTGGTCTATTAATTGATAAAAGATGTAAAAGACTTCGTAAAGCATTAAGTGGTGGTTATCATTTTAAAAGAGTACAAGTATCTGGAGCTGAACGATTTAGAGATCAACCAAACAAAAATGAACATTCCCATGTCGGTGATGCTTATATGTATTTATTATTAGGTGGTGGAGAACACAGAGCTTTAACTAGAGGACATAATCCTAAGTTTAGACAATCAGTCGCAAATACGGATTTTGATATATTTTAATGAGTAGTAAATCTAAAATTAAAGGTACAAGAGTAGAAAGAAAAATAGTAAAACTATTTGAGGACCTGGGTATAAAAGCGAGGAGGCAGCCATTGTCTGGAGCCTTGCAAGATTTTCCTCATGATGTTCGGGTTCAATTACTTGGTGGATTAAATTGTGAAGTCAAAGCAAGAAAAGATGGAAAAGGTTTTTCAACTATAACAAGATGGAAAGGCTCGGCAGATCTGTTAATAATGGTAGAAGATTTTAAAGAACCTAGTGTATTAATGGATTGGAATTTATGGAAACAAATAGCGAAGATACTAAAAGAAAGTGGAGAGTAAAAGTTTGGATAACAAACGAAATGAAATTAGAAACAGAAGTAGAGTTAGAATGTACAGAAAAAAAATTAAAACAATTATGTTTTCCCAAAAGGTTTAGATTAACTTATGAACCTATCGACACTTGAAAATATTTTTGGAATTAACGGACCTAAAGATAGTTTAACTGTATTACCATTTAAATCTTATTTACTTACTTTAATGGATCTACATCCAGAAGATAAAGCGAATGTAGATCAAATACCTAATTACTATCAATACCTGGACCGAGCAGCTAAGTCTGGTTATGCTTACACAGTTATAGATGGAACTGGTAAACCAATAGTTTGTTTTGGTGTAGCTCCACAATGGCCAGGAGTTGCTGAACTTTGGTTAATACCAGACATGAAACTAATTTTTAAATACAGATTGAAATTTCATAAAGGTGCAAAAAAATTTATGGAGATGTGTGCTGATGAACTTAACTTACATCGGATCCATGTAACAGTTAGTGCTCGAAATGTTCGGGCATTAAAATGGATTGAAAGAATATATTTTAAAAGAGAAGGTGTATTAAAAAAATATACTTTCGATAAAAACGATATGATAATGTATAGTAGGATATTTGAGAGGTAATAATGGGAAGTTTATTTAAAGCACCAAAATATGAGCCACCTAAAGAATTAGATACAACAAATAAATTGTTGGATGAAAGGGAGGCAAGAGCAGAGGCAGCAGAGAGAAAAGAAAAAAGACAAATTGCTGCTAAAGCAAGAACTCGTAGACAAGGTGGAAGATTATTATTTTCTCAAGATAGAGCTATTCCACAATTAGGGGTGGGAGGAAACTTATCTTCTGTACAATCATATTCGAGAAACCCTTATGAAGATGAAAGGATGGTATAATTATGGGTGGTGTTCCAATAATAGGTGATGTAGTTGAAACTGTAACTGATGTAGTTGCTCCTAAAAAAAAGAGAACAGCTGACACTAGACCAGCAGAAGTTTCTAAAGAAAGTGATCCAGCTCCGAAAAAAGATATTTCTAGAGTTTTAAGAAGAAGAAATCCTAGAAGAAGAATTGGTGCTAGTTTAGTTGGTGGAAGATTATTTCCAACTCCTGGAGCTGAGACTGGTAAAGATTACAGTCCAATTCGTAATCCAAGAGACAATTCAACATTAGGATCTTAATAATGGCTGATAGAGAGCCACAAAAATTTTTTCGTAATCCACGACATAGAGATATGGATTTAGAAGAGATTGCAAACAATACTCCTAACAGCGATCAGTTTGATGTTGTTGAAGAGGAAGTAAATGAAGAGGAAGTAAATGAAGAATAGTCTTTATAAAAATATTAATGCTCGTAAAAAAGCCGGGACATCTAGACCAAAATCTAAATCAACAATTTCAAAAGAGGCTTATTCAGATATGAAAGCTGGGTTTCCAAGAAAAAAAAGAAAAAAAGGATTAATGTCATGATTATATTTGGACATACTCCAAGAGAATGGAAACGAAAAGCAAAAGAACATAAATGGTTTATTAGCTCTTTGGTTATTGTTTTTATTTTAGGTGGAGTAATTTTCTAATGGTAGCAAAAAAATATCAAAATCCATCTGGTGGATTAAATGAGGCTGGAAGAAAATTCTATAATAGAACTGAAGGATCCAATCTTAAAAGACCACAAAAATCTGGTACTGATGGCAGACGAGTTTCTTTCGCTGCTAGGTTTGCTGGAATGAAAGGACCATTAGAAAAAAATGGTAAACCAACAAGATTAAAATTAGCTCTTAAAGCATGGGGCTTTGGATCTAAAGAGGCAGCAGCTAAGTTTGCTGCAAACAATAAAGGAACTGCATAATGCATTTAAAACCAGAACAAGTTTTAGATAGATCTAATAAAGCATTTGGTAAAAAAGAATTATGGAGAACAATCTATGAGGATTGTTATCGTTATGCGTTACCTCAAAGAAATTTATATGAAGGTTATTACGAAGGTAATGTGCCTGGACAAAATAAAATGAATATGATCTTTGATAGTACAGCTATTCATTCTGTCCAAAGATTTGCTAATAGAATACAATCTGGATTATTTCCTCCTTACAAAAAATGGTGCAGACTAGAACCAGGAAACGAAATACCAAGAGAAAGAAGAGCTGAAGTACAATCTGCTTTAGATCTTTATTTAGATAAAATGTTTAGTGTCCTTAGACAGTCAAACTTTGATTTAGCTATTGGAGAATTTTTATTAGATCTTTCTGTAGGTACTGCTGCAATGTTAATTCAACAAGGTGATGATTTAAATCCAATTAAATTTACTCCGGTTCCTCAATACTTAATTGCATTAGAAGAAGGACCAAATGGAACTGTAGATAATGTTTATCGTAAATATAAATTAAGAGCAGAAACTATTTCAAGAGAATTTCTAGATGCTAAAATTCCAGAAACATTACAAAGACAAATTAATGATAAACCTCAAGATATGATAGAACTTATTGAGGCTGTTATTTATGATTTAGATAGAGGTGATTATTGTTATCATATCATTCATGAAAAATCTAAAGAGGAATTAGTATTTAGAAAAATAGAACAAAGTCCATGGATTGTAAGTAGATATATGAAAATCCCTGGAGAAGTTTTTGGAAGAGGCCCATTAGTTTCAGCATTGCCAGACATTAAAACTTTAAATAAAACTTTAGAATTGCTTTTAAAGAATGCTAGTATTGCTTGTGCTGGTGTTTATACAGCAGCAGATGATGGAGTAATTAATCCTTCTAACATTCGTATTCAACCTGGATCTATTATTCCAGTTGCTAGAAATGGTGGACCACAAGGTGCATCACTAGCTCCATTACCTAGATCTGGAGATTTCAATGTTTCTCAAATTGTTATTAATGATTTAAGAATGAATATTAAAAAAACTTTATTAGATGATACATTACCACCAGATAATATGTCTGCAAGATCAGCTACAGAAATTGTAGAAAGAATGAAAGAACTTGCTCAGAATATGGGTGCTGCATTTGGTAGACTTATAACTGAGACTATGGTTCCGATCATTCGTAGAACCCTCTTCATTATGGATCAAAAAGGAATGATCCAGCTCCCTTTGAAGGTTAATGGGCTCCAGGTTAAAGTTACTCCGGTGAGCCCATTAGCAAAAGCACAAAACTTAGATGAAGTAAATGAAGTTATGCAATTCTTTCAAATTGCAAATGCTCTTGGACCAGGTGGTGTTGCTGAAGTTAAACCAGATGCTATTGCAGCATATGTTGGAGATAAACTTGGTATACCTTCTGAACTTAGAACTTCACCAGAAGAAAAACAACAGATCCAACAACAAACTATGGAAATGCTAAAAGCTCAGTCTATGCAAATTATGGGAGGAGCACCTCAAGCTCCAGGGCAAATGCCAGAGCAACAAGAACCAGTAGAGGCTGTAGAAGAACAACTTAGATCATGAAACAAGGATGGGAAGGAATAGAATTTTTAGATGTTAAATCTAAAAGTACACCGAAAGATACAGAATTAGAAACCAACAAAGCATTTGCTAGAACTTTTGAAACTGAAGAAGGAAAAAAAGTTTTAGAGTTTCTAATAAACAAAACACTTAAACAACCAACATGGATACCTGGTGGTGATAATAGTTATGGTTATGCTAGAGAAGGGCAAAACAGTATCATCAGAGAAATCCAAATTAGAATAGAGAGGGCCAAACAATGAGCAACGAAAATATGGAACAAAACCAAAGTGAAGGATTAATAGCTAATTCTTCTGCACAAGAACAACAAGCACCTAATCCAGAGGAAACAGTTATTCCTCATTTAGAAGATGAGAATAATCAAACTGTTGAACAAGCCAAAGCTGAACAACAAAAAGTAGTTTTAGAAAAACCAGAATATATTGAAGATAAATTTTGGGATCCAGACAAAGGAGTTAAGACAGAGGAGTTAAGTCATTCCTATAAAGAATTGCAAAAACAATTCTCTATGGGAAAACATAAAGCACCTAAAGAATATGATATGTCTGTTTTAGAAGGAGTGTCTGATGATGATCCACTTAAAGAAAAATTTTTAAATTGGGCTCAAGAGAACAAACCTACTCAAGCTGCATTTGATAAATTGGTCAAAGATTTTAGAGAGATTGCAACTCAAACTGAACAAGAACAATCTATAAACTTAGAAGAAGAACAAAAGGCATTAGGACCTAATGCAGAGATAATCATTAATGGTATTAAAACTTGGGGACAAGGTTTAGTAGCTAAAGGTGTATGGTCTGATCAAGACTTCGAAGAGTTTAAAGTGTTTGCTGCAACAGCTAATGGTATCAATGCTTTAAATAAAATAAGAAAATATTATGGTGAACAAACAATTCCTACTGCACCAATCGATGTAGATGGAGCTGTAAGTCAACAAGAACTTTATGAAATGGTAGCAGATCCTAAATATAAAACAGATCCAACTTTCCGTAGAAAAGTAGAAGAACAGTTTGCTAGAGCTTTTCCAGGTAAAGTAGATAATAGTATTCTTTAAAATTTAGATACTTGATATATTTATAAAATTCGTTTATCTTAATAGACGAAGATAACCAAAATTTCAAAATGGCCTTCTGGCTGGTGGGCAACTACACCATTTTTGTCAGCCGGGCTTTACCCCGACAACTGCAAGTTAAAATAAAAATGTGTTAACAAAGGAGAAAAACAAATGGCACAATCAATAACAAATGCTTTTGTTACACTTTTCGATGCCGAGGTAAAACAAGCATATCAAGGAGAGAGTACTCTTCTAGGTGCTGTAAGGCTAAGACAAGGTGTGCAAGGCAACACTTACAAATTCCCTAAATTGGGAAAAGGTAGTGCTACTGCTCGTATCCCTCAGACAGATGTAACTCCATTGAATGTTACTTATTCACAAGTAACAGCAACAATGCAAGACTACAATGCTGCTGAGTATTCTGATATTTTTCATCAAGCAAAAGTAAACTTTGATGAAAGACAAGAATTGGTACAAGTAGTATCTAAAGCAATCGGTAGAAGAATGGACCAACTAATCATTGATGGATTAAATGGTGCATCTTCTCCTTCAACTGTAGCTAAAACAGTCGTAACTTCTGGATCAGCAACTGCATCTAACTTAAATGTTGGAAAGCTAATTGCTGCTAAGAAAGCTCTTGACGCAAAGAATGTTGGTTTTGATGACCGACATATCATTGTTCATGCTAATAACCTTTCTGGTTTATTAGGTGATGAGAGAGCAATTTCTGGAGATTATGCTGCTGTTAAAGCTCTAGTTTCTGGAGAGATCAATACCTTCTTAGGTTTCAAATTCCATGTACTTGGAGATAGAGACGAAGGTGGTCTACCATTATCAACAAATGACAGAAGTGTTTTTGCGTTCCATAGATCAGCAATAGGTATGGCTGTAAACATGGCACAAAAAACAGAGATCAACTATGTTCCGGAGAAAACTTCGTTCTTAGTTAATTCTATGTTTAGTGCTGGTGCCGTAGCGATTGATGACGAAGGTATCGTAAAAATAACTTGTGATGAAAGTTAATAGAGGAGGATAACAATATGGCTTTTGATAAAACAAACTTCCAACCAATAGGTGGACAGTCTAAAGCTGGGAATGCTCCTCAGATGTGGAGTTATACAGCTCCTGGATCAGACACATTAGCTGACATTAACACAACAGGTTACTTCAATGAAGTAGCTGGAATTGTTAAAGCTGGTGATCTTATCCATGTGTGGGATAGCTCTGTACCAACATCTTCTTTAGTGACAGTATTATCGAATACTGGATCTGTAGTCGATGTATCTGATGGTACTGCATTGTCAGTCGCAGACGCAGACTAATAATAATATTGGGGAGGCCCTTCGGGGCCTCTTCATTAATTAGAGGAATTAAATGGCAAGTGGAGATACAAGTGTAAAAATTTGCAACCAAGCATTAAATCTTTTGGGAGCAGATACTATTTCATCATTTAATGATGCATCTAATGATGCGTCTACTGTTTGTAATAATATTTATGATACAGTTAAGAGACAAGCATTGTCTATGTATCCATGGTCTTTTGCATTAACTAAAGTACAATTAGCAAGATCTTCAACGACACCTATAAATGAATGGGCATACCAGTATGATTTACCATCTACTGCTGTATCGGGTACACCTTTACAAGTTTATAATTCAAGCTCTACAAGAATATTACCAATTCAAAATTACGAAATTTTATATACTGGATCTGGTCCAACTATAGCTACTAATGAAGAAAATATTTATATTGATTATATTACTTCTGGAATTTCAGAAGGATTAATGCCTTCATATTTCGTACAGCTACTCGTTTATATGATGGCTTGGCATCTTGCTGAACCAGTAACAGATCAAATTACAAAATCTGATTATTGGAGAAAAGTAGCTGTGGGACTAGAAAGCGAAAATGGTAGGGGTGGGTATTTTCGACAAGCAACAAATGTAGATGGAAGAGGAAAACCAAATTATTCAATAGTGGATTTTCCGTTAACAGATGTTAGAAATTAATGAGCAGATCTGTTACACTTCAAACAAATTTTACCACCGGGGAAATTGATCCTCTTTTAACTTCAAGAATTGATATTAATCAATATTACAATGGTCTTGATAAAGCTCGTAATGTTTTAATCCAACCTCAAGGTGGAGTGGTTCGTAGACCAGGATTAGAATATGTAGATACAATTCCATCTGCTGCTAATCCACAAAATGGATGTAGATTGGTTCCATTTGAATTTTCAACTTCACAAAGTTATATGTTGTTATTTGTAAATAACAGAATGTACATTTATAAAAATAAAGTTTTAGTAACAAACATTAATGCATCTGGTAATGATTATTTAACTACAACAATCAGCAGCTCATACATTACCTTTATGGATTATGCTCAATCTGCTGATACCTTAATTGTTGTCCATGAAGATATGCAACCAAAACAAATAACTAGAGGTGCTAGTGATAGTACTTGGACTATTTCAGATATTACATTTGAATACATTCCTCAATATGCTTTTACTCTCTCTACAACAAGTGGATCTCACAATTTAACACCTTCAGAAGTGGATGGTAATATAACAATCACTACATCTGGAGGAACTTTTAGTGCTAGTGATGTTGGTCAATATATTGAGGCTAATGATGGAATAGGCAGAGCAAGAATTGTTAATTATGTTTCATCAAGTGAAGTAGATGCTATTGTTGAAATTCCATTTTTTAATACAGATGCTATTTCTGCTGGATCTTGGTTTATTGAAAGAGGTTATGAAGATACTTGGTCTGCATCAAAAGGATGGCCACGAACTGTAACTTTCCACCAGGGCAGATTATATTTTGGTGGATCTAAGTCTAGACCTAATACAATTTTTGCATCTAGAGTTGCAAGATTTTTTGATTTCAATCCAGGAGAAACTTTAGATGATGATGCTATTATTGCTACATTAGCAACTGATAGTGTTAATGCTATTACTGGATTATTTGCTGGTAGAGATTTACAGATCTTTACTAAAGGTGGTGAATTTTTTATTTCTCAGGCATCACTAGATCCTATTACTCCAAACAATATTGTTGTTAGTACAGCAACAAGAAGAGGAGCTAAAGAAGGAATTAAACCAGTTGGTGCTGAGAGTGGAACTTTATTTATTCAAAGAGCTGGAAAAGCATTAAGAGAATTTTTATTTTCAGATGTAGAACTATCGTACATCTCAAACAACATTTCACTTTTATCTTCTCACTTGCTCAAGTCTCCATCCGATATGGCCCTTCGAAAAGCAACCTCAACAGACGATGGAGACTTACTATTAATTGTGAATGGGCAAGATGGATCCCTGGCTACTTATTCTATTTTAAGAGGTCAAAATGTTATTGCTCCATCATTGTGTACTGTAGATGGTACTTTTGAAAAAGTAGCTGTTGATGTAGATACAATTTATTTTGTAGTTAAAAGAACTATTAATGGATCAACTGTTTATTATATAGAGGCATTTAATGATGATAATACAACAGACAGTAATGTTTTATTAATTGGTGCAAGTTTACCTGGGACTACAACTGTAACTGGATTAAATCATTTAGAAGGTAAAACAGTTAAAGTAATTGTTGACGATGTTATGCAAAATGAAAAAGTTGTATCATCTGGGCAAATCATTATAGATAGTGTTCCAACAGCCTATATAGAAATAGGATTAGATTATATACCAGAAGTTAAAACTTTACCGGTAGAATTAAAATTAAGTAGTGGTAATATAATAGCACAAAGAAAAAGAATTGTAGAGGCAACAGCAAATATGTACTTAACACAAAATTTAACATTGAATGGAAACGATTTTATTTTTACTGCTGGTGAATTTTATACTGGATTAAAAAGAAGAAAACCAATGTTAGGTTATGATAAAAAAGGACAGATGACATTTTCCCAATCTGAACCTTTATTTTTTACATTATTGGGAATTGAATTTAAAGTGAGTGTAGGACAATAGTATGGCATTTCCTTGGGTAGCAATCGCTGTAGCTGCATCGGCTGGTAAAGCATACGCAGCATATTATGAAGGTATGGCTAAGAAAGCATACTACGATGCTCAAGCTGATATAAAACTTTTACAATACAAAGATAAAAGAATTGAAAGCAAAGAGGCTGGAGTAAAAGCATTAGAGGAAACTAATAAAGCTCTATCAGCAATTATAGCTAAAGGTGCTGCTGGTGGTATGTTAGTTGATGAAGGATCTATTCTTGTTGCTCAACAAGTCTCATTAAGAAATGGTATTGAAGATTATAGTGTTGCTGCAATCAATCAAGAGATTATGCAGAACTTAGGAATTGTAGAATATAATAATTTAAAACAAGCTGGTAAGTTTGCTAAACAAGGTGGAATACTAAAAGCTATAACTGGCTTTGGTACTGATATGGCAACACTAGGACAAACGGGAGCATTTAAGACAGCATAATGGCAGAGAGAAAAATATATCAAGGTGGATTAGTTAGACCGGTAGGAATACCAAGTGTATCCTTTGCTCAGTTTCAAGAAGCAGCTCAAGCTGCTAGTGGAATGGAAAGTAAATTAGATAGTATTGTTAGATTTGCTACTAAAGAAGAAGAGAAGGTACAAATAAATGAGGCTAAAACTTATGCAGCATCTAATCCAATAAGTGTTGATGATTACATTAATGCGTCTCCAGCAGAGAGAGAGGCATTAGTTGGTAAAGATAAATATACAAGTTATGGACAAACTGTAAGAGCTACTCAATTAACATTCTTAGCTACTGATATGTCTATTAGAGCTCAAAAAGATTTTATGGCATTGAAGATCGAGGCAAATACAAACAATATGCCTTTAGATGAATATGAAAATAAATTAAATGCTATTGTTCAAGGTTATAGTGATGCTGTACTTGATGTGGATCCAACAGCAGCTATTACAGTTAAAGCTGATCTAGCAACTAAAGCTAGTGGTCAATACTCTTCTTACTCAGATAAAATTGTAAAAGATTATAAAAATTTAACTGACAGTACAACTATTATCTATGGTGATGAACTTGTTGATACTATTCCAGATGAAATGTCTAAAGGACATATTATAACTATTATTGGTCAAGATAATCAACCAACACAAATAGGTATTGATGATCATTTAAAAGCATTAAAAAATAAATACAGATTACAACTTTTATCTAAGGGAATGAAGAAAGAGGACTTTGTTAAGTGGGAGGCAAAGTGGGATGCTAAAGTTATTCAACACAAAAAGAATATTATATTTGGTGAGTTTGTAGATAAACCAGAAAATTTATTAAGTGCTACTAAAGCTACTAAAATATGGAAAGAAGTTTCTAATGGTAATTTTGAAAACAATCAAAAACTCCAGGCTCTTTATAATTCTTTAGATGAAAAGGAACAAGCAGATTTTAGAACTACAGTTAGAGAATGGAAAAACAATCGTATTAAATCTTTTGAAGATGATGAAAAAGCATTTGGTATTGATGTTAAAACTAAAACAGATGAGATTGAAATTAAATATTTACAAGCTGTAAGAAATAGAGACTTTACAACTGCTAATGCTTTAGTTGATGAGGCAAAAGGTGTAGATGATAAATTATATAAAAAATTATTAACAGATATTAAACAAGATAAAGATGATGGTGATTTCTTAGATCCAAAAGTTTTATCTAGTCTTGATGATATGTTATTTAGTGGAACATTATCTTTATCTGATGTTGATAGTGCATATGATAATAACCAAATTAATCTTGATCAAAAAAGAAATTTAAAAGAAAAATTATTAACTAAGAAAAGTGAAAGTTATAGATCAGCAGAAAAATATATGAGAAATGCTTTTGGTTTTCCAGAGGCTGGAATGATTACATTAGATAGAGATACTAAACTTGCTTTTGAACAATATAGAAATAAATCAAATGAACTAATGGATTATATGAGAGTTAATCCTACAGCTACTCCTAACCAAATTATGGATGAGGCTAAGAGATTAACTGGTGAAGTTAATACTGAAAGAGACATTAAGAACGAAATTAAAAATATTAAAAATACTATTACAAATGAAAAAGGTGAATTTGGATTAAGAAGTAGAGCTTGGACTAATTACTTTAAAAATTTTTATAGCCCAGATTATAAAAACATAGGCGATACTTTTATTAATACTCCTGGTGGAATTGATGCTTTAATTACAGAACTAGAAGAATTAAAAGAATTAAAACCAGGGCAGAAGTATAAAGTAGATCAAGAAACAATGCAAACATCTGAAGGTGGTTTCTTTACGGATGAATTTAAAAGACCAATGGGAATTACTAATACACAAATAGATAAATTAATAGAGGAGCTTAACGCATTAAGAAAATTATATGATTAATTTAGAAAACGATATTACTCAAGAAAATAATATAGTTGGTAATCAACTAAATAACAATATTACTCAAGAAGATAATATAGTTGGTAATCAACTAAATAACAATATTACTCAAGAAAATAATATACGATCTAATAAAATTTTTACTCAATCCTCAATTGATGATATGTTTCTAAACTATAAAGATTATCAAACTAGTAATAGTGATTATATACTAGGTCCAGATGGTTATAAATTAGAACAGAATGCAAAAAGAACTTTCTTTGAAAATGTTGGATACTATGGTGGAGATATTAAAGTAGGAGCTCAAAGAGGTGTTGCTAAGTTAGGTGAAGGTATTTTAAGTTTACTTGCTGCTGGTGCTGAGAAATTTGTATTAGGACCAGAGAGTATGAAGATGCTAGATCCAGAAGGTGATGGCATTGTTAAAGATATTGGAGATTTTTTTGCTAAAGAAGTTTATCCTAGAATTGGTGAAACTGAAACATTAGCCGGTGGATTTGCAGAAGGTATTACACAATTCTTAACTCCAGGAGTTGGATACTACAAATTATTTAATGGATTAATAAAAGCAAAAGGTGTTTGGCCTTTTATATCTAAAGCTCTTGCAGCAGAAAGTGCAACTGTAGCTACAGCCCAGGTACCTGGAGATCCAAACTTTGTAGGATTTATTTCTCAATTATTAGGTGTTGATACAACCAAAGCAGATAGTATTGCTAAAGAAGTATTTAATTATCTTGCTACTCCAGCCAATGTAGAAGGTGGTTACAATGCAGACCAAGTCTTTGAAGAAAAATTTAAATCTATTATAGCCGATGCTCCATTAGGACCAGTTGGTGAAAGTTTGGTTCCTTTATTCCAAATGGCAATGAAAGGAATGAAAAAATTATTTAAAGGTAATGATAAAGCAATTCAAGAAATAAATAGTAAAATGAATTTCTCTGCTGGTGCAGCTATGAACCCAGATGGTCCTTTAGCTAAACAAATTGAAGATGGTACATTTAAATATGAGTTTGAGGTACCAGACAATCCATACAAAACACCTAAGTCTCCATTATCTTTAGCAATGTCTAAAGAAGATTTAATTGCTGGTGCTAAAGTAGCTGAAAGTGGTAAAGATTGGTATGTTAGACATAAACCAGTATTAAAACAATTACTTGGTGATGATGCAGATTTCTTTGAAGAGTTAATTGGTATTACATCACAACAAGCATCTGTAGATGAAAATATTGAAAGAGCTATGATTGCTTATAAATATTTTAAACAAAAAGGTTCTTTCAAAGATTTAGAATTTTCAGATAACAATGAACTATCTTTATTAAAAGGAGTTGTTGGTAATCTAAAAAGATTAGATGGATCTATGGAAAGTGCTACTGGTAAATTAGCAGCAGATAAACAAATAAGAGAAAGAATGGGAGCTGGTCCAACTAAAACTTCAACTGGAATAGAAACTTACTTTGCTGGTAATAAGGTTCCAGATTTTGTAGAGGCTATGAAAATAGGAACTGATGAAGTAGTTACAATGGACCGACATATGATACAAATTATCTTTGGTAAAAAAGCTCAAGTAAGTAAGTATAATATGGCTGAAGGTAAGAAAATTGTTACTGAAATAGCTAATGAATTAGGATGGACACCTAAAGAAACCCAGGCAGCAATTTGGGCCTTTAATCAAATTAGAGATCATGATATAACAAAAGCAAAAGCGAAAGGATTAAATGATGTCAGAGACTACAAAAAAGCCCTCGAAGATAGAGCAGACGCAATCGAACTCCTCGTCTCAGAGTTTTCGAACCCTGGAGGATCGAGCAAGAGCATTTCGACTGGGAGCTCTACTAGCACAAAAGCTGGAGGAAAAACAAATAAACAATACATCGTCAAAGAAAACCTCGGACTAAATACCGAAGATGTCTATGGTATTAGTGCAGAGGAAATTGATAACTTTAATAAAAGAGGTAACGAGTAATGGCAATACCAAAGGAACCTCTAACAACGATTGATAATACTAAGTCTCCAGATTTAGATTTTTTAGAAAAAGTAGATGGTACTATTTCAAATAATATTCCATCTAATAATATTGAACAATCATCTAACGATTTACAAAAAATAGAAGATCAAGATAATCCTATTTTATCTGATAATACAAATACTGATGAAGAGTATATTCAAGTAGCCAGTATTTTTCCTAAGAAAATTCCTAAACCAAAAGAAAAGGTAACTTTAAAAGATAAACCTTATGGTGAAAACTTTGAAGAGATAAGGCAAAAACAACAAGAGGCTTTCGGTACTAAAACTGAAGGTGAGGATTTTGTTTTTGAACCAGGTACGGGTAATATTATTTTTGGTCAATTTGACGATAGTCAATTAAAAATTATTGAGGACACAATGAATGATTTACAACTTGGTAAATTAGATCAAGTTAAAGGATCATTACAAACTACACTAAGAGATTTAAATTTATTTGATACTGGACAATTTCAAGATGCTGTTGCTACTATTTTTAAAGAAAGTATTGACAAAGCAAAAAGAGGAAAAATTAAAGTAGAAGATATTGCAGCTCAAGCTGCTAAGTTAGGTAGAAATGAAGTTTATTTAAAAATATTTAAAAGAAAACCAGGAGAGATATTAGATCTAACTACAACTTACAGAGCTATTTTAGAAACACAACTTCTTAGAGTTGAAACTGAAAAACTTGCTAATATAGTATTAAGTGGCAATGCTACTGAAAAACAAGTACAAAATTTTTATCAAGTATTAAGATTATATGGAGCTGTTAATTCTCAAGTAGCTGGTTCTATATCTGAAACTGGTAGAACACTTGGTGTTGTATCTAAATTACCTTCACCAACTGAAGAGGGTGCTGTAGATATAATAAAAATTTTAGAAGAAGAAATGGGTGCAGATCTTTCAACTGAAGGAGCTCAAAAAATTGCATCAGCATTCCTATCATTAAAACCACATCAACAATCTAAATTTGCTAAAGATACATTTGGTAAAAAAATGCGAGATGCTTGGGCAGAGATTTGGGTTAACTCTAAACTTGCAAGTCCTATTACCCATGTAGTTAATATGGCTGGTAACTTTACATTCAATACTCTTAGAATAGCTGAATATGGTATAGCAGCTACATTAAATAAAATACCAGGTTTATCTTCTAAAGAAGGAATTATGTTTAATGAAGTATTTCAGATGATTAAATCTATAAAATACGGAACTAAGTTAGGAATGGTCAATGCTTATGAAGCCTTTAAAACTGGAGATGCTGCTACAACTAAATTAGATTTAAGAAAACCAAATGCTGTAGGAAAAAGATTATTACCAGAAAAATATCAAAATACTTTTATGGGATCAGCATTAGAAATGTTTGGAACTTATTCAAGAATACCAGGAAAATTTTTAGTAGCTGAAGATGAATTTGTTAAGGGTGTTTTATATCAAATGGAATTAGAAAGACTTGCAACAAGAAAATTTAATCAAGCTATAGCAGATGGTTTAGGTGAAGATGACGCACAAAAAATATTTATTAAAACAGTTGCAGATCCAGATAGTACTACAGTTAAAGAGGCTCAAGACGCAGCTCTAGAAGGTACATTCCAAAAAGATTTGCCACCTGGAGTTTTTTCTAAAGCTCAAGATTTTTTCAATATTCCAGAGATGAAATTGTTTGTACCTTTTTATAAAACAATCATGAACATCTTTATGGAAAGTAATAAAAGAAATCCAATTATGATGGCTGCTGGTTCTTTATTACCTACTGAATTAGGATCTAAAGTTAGAGCAGATTTAATGGGTAAGAATGGAAAAGCAACTCAACAACTTGCATTAGCGAAACTTTCTACTGGAAGTACATTAATGTATACTTTTGGAACTTTGGCTTATGGAGGATCTGGTTTTGATCAAGATGTTATGATTACTGGAATGGCTCCAATGAATAAAGCAGAGAGAGAGGCATTTTTTAGAAAAGGATTACAACCTTATTCAATAGCATTATTAGATAAAGAAACTGGATTATATAAATCTACTTCTTATGCAAGATTTGATCCTATTTCATCTTTATTAGCTATCTCTGCTGATATGGCTTATATGGCTAGTAGACCAGATCAATATGCTGATCCAAACTTTGTTAATAGTATGACTTCATTATTTAGTAATGGATTAGCTGCAATATTTCCTTATCTAACTGAACAACCATTCTTAACTGGTATTCAAGAACTTGGTAGATTATTTCAACCTGGATATGGTGATGCTGAAGGTATGGTAGAAAGAGCCTTAACTATATTAACAGAAAAAATAACTGAAGGTGGTTTAGCTGTTGTACCAGGAGTAAGTACTTTTGGTGGTTACTTACAAAGAATGCAAGATCCAACTATTTACGATACTAATATTACATCTGATCAAGCTGAATGGTTTAGAAATAATTTTGATGGAGACATACCAGCTCCTATAAGAGCTTTTTATAAAGCATACAATAAAGCTATGAAAGATAGTCCATTCTTTAATACAGATTTAAAACCAAGAATAAATCTTTGGGGTGAAAATATGGTAGGACCAGAGCAAGGAATGTTTTCACCAGTAAGAGTAGTGAATGAAAAATATAATGATGTAGATGAATTTTTAGTTAAAGCTGGTTTAGGTATACCAATGCCAAAAAATAATATTGAGGGAATACCAATGACACAAGATGAATATTATGACTACATTAAATTTATTAACATTGATGATGATGGAGATGGTGAAAGTGATCTGTTACAAGAATTACAATCATTAGTTAATGATCCAGATTTTTTATCATTATTACCTGGAGAACAATTAGAAGAAATGAATTCTGTTGTTACTCAATACAAACAAACTGGTAAGGATTTGTTCTTATTAAACAACCCAAGTTTCAATGCTAAAGTGGAGGCATTAAAAGAAAAAATAAAAGTAAGAGGTAAAAGGTAATGGCAACATTTGATATTAACAATACAGCAAGAAGAGCTCAGTACACATCTACTGGCCAGGCTGGTCCTTTTGCTTTTAATTTTCAAGTCAACGCATCTAGTGAATTAAAAGTTTATATAAACGATGTAGAAAAAACAGAGACTACTCACTACACAGTTTCATTAAACGCAAACGGAACCGGATCTGTAACATTTACTACTGCAACCACATCTGGTGAATTAATTACTATTATTGGTGATCAGCCATTATCTAGAACCACAGTATTTCAAGTTGGCCAGGCTAACAATCCTACAACATTAGAAACAGAATTTGATAATGTCATTATTAGACAACAACAGATTAAAGAAATAACTGACAGAGCTTTACAATTAAAACCAAGTACACCTAGAACAGTAACTGGATCCGGAACATCTGGTCCTATCTATTGGCCTTATGATGCGACTGCTGCAAACAATGCAAACAAAGTTATTAAATATGATAGTGCAGGTACAGGTTTAGAACTAGGACCTACCACTACAGATATCTCAACAATCGCAGGAATTGCTGCTGATGTAACCACAGTTAGTGGTATTGCTGCCGATGTAACTGCAGTAGCTGCAGATGCTACCGATATTGGAATTGTGTCTTCAAACATAAGTTCGGTACAAACTGTCGCAACTAATATTAATGATGTAATAACAGTAGCCAATGATTTGAATGAAGCTGTTTCAGAAGTTGAAACAGTTGCTAATGATTTAAACGAAGCAGTATCTGAAATTGACACAGTAGGAAACAATATTACTTATGTCCAAACTGTAGGAGATAGCACAAATATTGCAAACATCACAACAGTTGCAGGACAAATTACACCAACAAATAATATTTCTACAGTTGCTTCAGCAAATGCAAATATTTCAACAGTAGCAACAGATCTTTCTGGATCTAATACAATAGGCACTGTTGCAACTGATTTATCTGGAGCAAATAATATAGGAACAGTTGTAACAAATATTTCTAATGTTAATACAGTTGGAACAAATTTATCTGGTTCAAACACAATAGGAACAGTCGCAACAAATATTAATGATGTCAATACAGTTGCTGCAGATACTGCAGATATTCAAACTTTAGCAGATATAGAAGATGGAACAGTTGCAACTAATGCTGTTTCTAATGCAGGGAATAATTCAACAAATATTACTACTGTAGCAGGTCAAATATCTCCAACAAACAATATCTCAACAGTAGCTGCTGCTGCTCCAAATATTGCAACTGTAGCAGGTCAAATATCGCCTACTAATAATATTTCTACAGTAGCAGGTGCAAATGCTAATATAAGCACAATAGCTTCTAATTTAACTGGTGCAAATACTATTGGTACTGTTGCTGCTGATTTATCTGGTTCTAATACAATCGGTACTGTAGCTACAAATATTGCAGATGTTCAAGATGTGGCAAATAATATTGCAGGAGTTAATTCTTTTGCAGAAAGATATAGAGTTGCTTCGTCAGATCCAACAACAAGTTTAGATGCAGGAGATCTTGCATTTAATACTTCTGGAAATGTTTTTAAATATTATGATGGAAGTTCTTGGCAACAAATTACAGCAGGTGGTATTACAGATATTGCACAAGACAGTACACCGCAATTAGGTGGAAACTTAGATTTAAACTCAAACGATATTACTGGAACTGGTAATGTTAATATTACTGGAAATGTATCTTTAACTGGAACAGTAGATGGTAGAAATATTGCTACTGATGGTACAAAATTAGATACGATAGCAACAAGTGCTACTGCTAATCCAAATGCAATAGACAATGTTGTAGAAGATACCACACCACAATTAGGTGGAAATTTAGATTTAAACAGTTCTGATATAACTGGAACAGGAAATGTAAATATTACAGGAACAATTACATCTTCAGGAGATATTACTACTTCTGGTGTTTTAAATTCTATAGCACCTACAAGACACTCTATTAGACCATCTCTTAATTTAGACTTTGCGAACTCAAAAGCATTAGACCCAAGAATTACTTTTACTAGAGCAAGTAATGCTACCTACTATGATGGTTATACAAAGGTGAAAGCTGAGGAGAATTTATTAGAGTATTCACAAGAGTTTGATAATGCTGATTGGTTAAAATTAAGAGCAACTGTAACAGCAAATAATACTACTGCACCAGATGGTACGACTACTGCTGATACATTAGTTGAAGATACAAATCTAGATTCTCATACTATATACGATAATTTTACTCATATATCTGGAAATGTTTATACTCATTCAATTTTTGTAAAAGCAAATGGTAGAACAAAATTCAGATTACTACCTCAAGCACCAGGAGTAATAGCAAATGTTTCGTATGATTTAACTGCTGTTACATCAACATTAAATAGTGGTACAGCTATAAGTCATAATATTACTGATGCAGGTAATGGTTGGTATAGATGTTCAGTAACATTTACCGCAGGAGCAAATGGTTACTTTCAGTTAAGCATGGAAGATGGAAGTGGCAACACTACCTACACAGGAGATGGCACAAGTGGTGTTCATCTTTGGGGTGCTCAACTAGAACAAAGAGATAGCTTAACAGCTTACACTCCAACTACATCTTTACCTATTACCAAATATCAACCTGCACTTCAAACAGCAGAAAACAATGTTGCTAGGTTTGACCACAATCCAACTACAGGTGAGAGTTTAGGTTTATTGATTGATGAGAGTAGAACTAATATTACTACTTATTCAGAAGAATTTGATAATGCGGTTTGGAGTAAAGCTGATTGTACAATTACAGCTAATACAATCATAGCACCAGATGGTACTTTAACTGGTGATAAATTAGTAGAAAATGCCGCAACAGGAGACCCAAGAGTTACTTTTAGTGTTGGGTCATCGCCAACCGCAGGGACATACACATTGTCTTTTTATGCAAAAGCTGGGGAGCGTTCATGGTCTTATATTAATTTTTATAACAACGCTAGTTTTAGAACATGGTTTAATTTATCAAACGGAACTGTTGGAACTAATGCTTCTGGAAACACAGCAAGTATCACTTCAGTTGGAAACGGTTGGTATCGTATTTCAGTTACAAAAAGTATTGTAAGCACAGTAACATTAGCTCAAATTGCATCAGCAGCCTCTGACAATGTTAGTAGTTACACAGGTGATGGATACTCTGGTATTTACATCTGGGGTGCACAATTAGAAATAAGTTCATTCCCAAGTTCCTACATCAAAACAACAGGTTCACAGGTTACTAGGAGTGCTGATGTGGCGACAGTTGGAATAGACACCTCATCTGATTGGTTTAATCTTCATGAAGGAACTATTTACGTTAATGCTACTAACTATGAAAATTATACTGGAAGCTCTTATGGGAGAGTTGGTGCACTAATTTCAGTTGGTATAGGTTATACAACTTCATTATATAGACCTGTTTTAGCGAAAAGAGTTACAAATAGGATTGCTGTACAAGGTCAATCGGCTTACGGAAATAATGTAGCATTTGGACTAGAAAGTCCAAATAATGTGTACATACCAAATCAAGAAATTAAAGCTGCGTTTACTTTAAATAATCAAGGAACTCCTATTCTTGCCGCAGATGGTGTTTCTTATATTGGTACTTCTGTGCAGCCTGTTCCTCCATCTACAGATGGTTTCTATCTTTCGAGAAACTATGACGGTCGTTCAACCAATCATTTTAAAAAGATTTCATACTACCCAATAGCTTTAACATCAAATGAATTAACAGATTTAACTGAGGAATAACCATGAACTATTACTTAAAAACTAATACCGAACAAGAAATGTGGGAAGCATTAGAAACAGCTAATCTTGCTAAAAGAGAATACGATATGGAAGATGCTAATAACATTGCACCAGAAGATTATGATTATGAAACCAATGGTGAGTTTGTAAAAACTGGTGCGTATGATTGGGTTGCTTTATGCGAACTAGATATAATTGGAACTATTTATCAAGAGAGTGGCACTATGCTTACAGATGATGAAGGTAATGAATATCCAGAAATGATTGCGATAGATGGATTTCATGCTAATATAAAAACCGACAAGGTGGTGACAGGATTAC
>Ga0208898_1000516_pt1 | contig 30008 bp, 31 predicted proteins | sample VirMetDEL_Mar_4_FD_184513 | JGI IMG/M metagenome (GOLD analysis project Ga0208898, IMG submission 184513) | Aqueous microbial communities from the Delaware River and Bay under freshwater to marine salinity gradient to study organic matter... | ecosystem: Environmental > Aquatic > Marine >...
TGACAGACCCACCGATTTTGATGTCTTAGAGGGGGCAGGATGGGCGAGGCGGGCGATTAGTGCGGTGATGGGTGGGCGAGGGGCGAGAACGGCTCACAAACCGCCCCCAAACGCCCCGATTCGCCCCCAAATGACGCACCAAAGGGGGTGGGCGGGCGATTTAGTGCGGTGATAGGCGGGCGACAGCCCCGCAGTGCGTTGATTAGGGCGGGCGAGGGGGTGGGTGAGCCACCACCAACCACCCACCGCCCCCCACCCAATCGGCTCACTGCGAGCCACCCGACCCACTCAGCCGAGCCGAGCCACCCCCGCCTCGCCCACCCTGACGGGTGGGCGGGCCACTGCGAGCCAAAAAAAAGAAAAAAATGATGCCATCGGCTTGCCGATGAGCATATTTTTTTTTTTTTTGGGCGTGCCTCCCTAACCGCATATGCTACACGGAAAAAATTTGAGGATTTTTTTTGTCAGTCCTCACAACCCTAACACTTCTCAGTCGTTCATCGCAAAATTTCCGCCAAATTTTTTTTTAGGAGAATGTTCTCCCACACATCATGCCTACGGCATTCCGCATCGCTTGGGATAGTGCTGTGATAGGTAAAATCCTCAAATATGACGAGGATCCCAAATGTTCATATTGCCATGACCCAATTCCTGACGGCAAACAATACGGGTGTGAGCAGTGCGGGCAAGATGTGTGTGAATCGTGCATGATAGAAGAAGGCGGGTATAACAATCCCGGTTATCGTGGTGAAATTGACAGCGGGCATCCAATTGAAAATCACCCCGAATTCAATGGTGGTGCGTATTGTGTGCAGTGCGTATCGGATATGTTGCTTGACGGCTCGTTGGATGACGAAGGCAACCCCATTATCCCCGATGATGAGGATGAATACGGCTACCCAATACACCACGGACAGGACGATGAAGAGATGCCTGTGCCTCCCGATCAAGAAGTCGCTGTGCCTGAGAATCCATTCGCCAACATGACCGATGCGGAATTGGCTCAGCGCATCAGCGCACTAACGCAGTCAAAAGCCGATATTCCCTTTTTGGCTGAATTGGTTGAGGAAGCCGCCCGCCGAACAGCACACGGCGACCCCAATCAGCGTGCTAACATGACGGCGCAAATGGAAGGCAGTTTGAACGATATACGATGGGGTATGGGTGAAGACCCAATGCTTGTCAAACCGCCCCTTAGCGACAGGGAATTCGGCTTCCCCGAAGGCTTTGGTGATAAATTCGCAAGTGCTGACGCATTCACTTCTGCATGGGATGTGGTGAAGCATGGGCGCATTTGAATCCGCTTGGGACTTGCTCAAATTTAACGATTGGAAAAGCGAAGGTGATCCCTTCGCACCACCACCGCCCGAAAAAGCACCCGTCAATCCAACAGAACACCTTGCTAATGAAATCGGTCTTGAATATCCAATTGTTCATATTGAACCCGATCCAAATGGTTTTTTCATCGGCTATCAATGCGGGGATTATGCAACAACGGGTCAATTGTTTGGGGGAATAAAAACCAACGCTTCTTTCATCAATGAAGCATTTGGGCAAAGGCACTTACAACGATGCGAACAATGCCAAAGTGCTTTGCATGACCCTCAAAACATCAACCTAAGCCATCGTCAAAGGAGGAATCTTGAATGACGGCATTTGACACCGCTTGGGGCATTGTGAAGATGCCCGTTGTTCCGAATCAATTGGAATACCTTGGCGAAAACCCAAATGCGGGTTCGTTTTATACAGATACAAAGCGTTTCAAAACCTTATTTCAAGACCCCGAAACACAAGAATTGTTGCCTTTATTTGTTGATTACGGTTCTTTTTTGAATCGTGAAGGGAAAAAATACGAATCGTATAAAGGTGCAATCGGCGCAGATCCTAACTCCAAAGAAGGAAAATTGAGGTATAACGATGAAGGAGATACAACGGCCAATGCCGAAGGGCGTTTAGTCCCCGTTATTCCCGATTTAAGACGCGCAATAACAGGCGTTAATTTCAATCAAGGTGCTGAAAGCAGGTTTCCCCATTGGAGTGAAACAAGAGAGGGGTTTAGAAACAGGGGGTATGCTTCCGCTTTGTATGATGTTATCGCTCACTTGATGGACAAGCAGGGGGGTCATGCTTTGAATCCTTCGCACGAACAAAAGGCGGCGGCAAAGGGGATGTGGAAAAACCGTAAAACATGGCCTGTGAGGGACGACCTATGACCGCCTTTGATACCGCTTGGGCTTTGCTGAAAATGCCGATGTATCACGCCACTAACCGTAAAAATGCGGAGAAAATTATGCAAGAAGGATTGAAGCCTACCTCTTCATTTAATTATGATAACGCATTACGACATTATTTTGAACGCCTTCTTCAATGGGGAGAACCGCACATAGATAGTCTTGAAGCGATGAGGGATAAAAATTATTATTCAAGGCAACCAATTGAATACACCATTGAACAATTAGAAGAGGCTCGTCAAAAAGACCGTGAAAATATGCAAATGGGGGTCACTTATGCCTACAACGATAAAATGCCACGAAAAAAAGACAACATCGGAGGTAAAGAATATGGGATTTTAGAAGCGTTTGGATATGGTGAATCGGGCGACATTGACTATGATGAGATTGATAACCCAATTGTAATTTTGGAAATTGATGATTTTCCTTCTTTGGGATGGGGCTTGAAGCCCCCGCATTATGAATTGCCTCCCGAAGTGTCATTGACAAATCAAACAATACCACCTAAACATATTCGCATTTTGCCTCAAGATGAAATTGATGTTGCCCTTGAAAGGTATGGTCGGTGGGAAGATGATTATTGGAGGGATAATTCACAATGACCGCCTTTGACACCGCTTGGTCGTTATTGAAAATGCCTTTGTATGAGATGGGTGATAAAGCACCGAAAACATGGAATGAACGGGCAAGGGCAAAAGAAGGTGATTTGGATGGTTTTTTGCACAATTTAAGACCACATACAACAAACAGCATTTCATGGGCTTCCGAATTGGATGATGCGAGAGGAATGGCACTAAAAGACGGACTAATACACGCATTTGCTATCCCACATCAATTACAAGGACAAGGTTTGGGGAGAGAACGATTATTGGAAATGATTGCAGAAATACAGACCCGATACCCTAATTTCAAGCCGTATGTGAATCGGGATGAAATTCTTGATGAGAACGCCCATAAATTTTGGAGTCAAAGGCACGAAGAAGGTCATGTTGATTTGAGGGATGACCTATGACCGCTTTTGAATCCGCATGGGCTTTGCTCAAAATGCCGTATCACGGCACTACAACCGACAGGTTAGAGGAAATCATGCGTGATGGCTTACAGCCAAGAGGTTCGTTTAGAGATCGTGATGAGCAGGGAGACTTTTTACCGTGGGAGGCTCGCCTGTATTACGCCACGAAACCCAAAAAAGCGGCATCATTCGCCATGTATCGTGCCGAAGAGGACAGCAGGGATCGGGGCGACCCTGTGGTTCTTGAATTTCCTGATAGCGCAGTGAATAACGAAAATCCAATCCAAGAAGAATCATTCGCCAATTATGCCTATACGACTCGCACCGTTCCTCCTGAGCAATTGACTGTTCACTATGGCCCTCCTAAACCCCCGTTCCGTGATAGGTGGGAAGGAAATGAAAAGGGGCAAGCGTGGTATAAAGCCATGAATGAATGGAAAAAACAATTACAACAAACGATGGGGAGAGGGTTATGACCGCCTTTGAATCCGCTTGGGCTTTGCTGAAAGCCCCCATTGATGTTTATTCGGATCGTGGGCGGGTAAGAGAGATTGGCGATGATGAAATGTTGTTTAGTGGCGGGGATTTTAGAGATGATCCACGCTATTATTCAAATGACCTTGATCTTGCTTTGCATTATGCTTTGTATGGTTCAGCCATTCCTTACGCTGATTTTAGAGGGCAAAGAGATACAGAAGGAAAATCCTCTCCACCAATGCGAAGAACAATACCGAGCATTAGCACCATTGACCCAAGCGATTTTGAAGAATACGCACACATAATGCAAGAAGATCCGTTTAGCCCCGATGTCGGTGTTATGGATGATGAGAATATGGGTGAACGCTTATCGCATGACCGAGTTATTGAATTGCTTCAAGAATACATTGATGAAAGGCGATATGAGGGGGTTATGGGAGGAACAACAGGTGAATTGTTCACTCCTGAACAAAGAGGGCAACACGCAAAAGACGCTTTAAGCCGATTGATTGCTTATAGAAACAACGAATCACTTGAGAGGTTCAACCCACGCCCACCAAGTTATGAGATGGATGGAGATGTGTTTAGAACGGCTGACTATGACGATTTCATAGAGGCACTTGGCTATGACGATAGCATGGTTGAAATGCTTGGCGAATGGGAGGATTTAGAGGATTGGCAACGAAAAGCCGCCGAAGAAGCGGGATATTCGGAGGATGATTGGGTATGACCGCATTTGACACCGCTTGGTCGCTCTTGAAAGAGTGGACTCCTGATTGGAGGCAAAAAATTGACGCTCTCCCCTTGATTGATGAAGCAAATGATTTTGATTTTAATTTCAATTGGGAGGATCGCGATGCTGTGAAAAACGCCCGAATGCAAAGCAATTATTACCTACCAAAGGACATTGTGCCGTTTGTTCACCCACACAGTGATTCATTTGTTGCCAAAAGACCCGGCTCAAGTGATTTTTTTGATGAAGAAGCCCTTTACAGGAACATAATGCGTATGCGTGCAAACCCGTTCAATGTTGCCTTGGAGGAATTGGGTTATCCTGTTGTGTCGGAGATGCACCGTGAAGGTGATGGTTTCTTCAACATTCAACCTCGTTTGATAACAGGACCGGGTGAACATTGGGAGAAGGTGGGTGAAAAGCCACCGTATGAACAGCCGGGGCTTACCGCACTTGCTCAAAGGGTTTTGGATGGAATAGCCACCGACAAGCATGGTGATAACATTGGAATCGATCCCAAAGGATTGCCGAGATTTTTTGATTTCAATTTGCAGGGCGGTCCGTGGTCTGTCGGCTTTGACAATTACAAGGAGATGACCCCAAAGGAGAGGGCGGAGGATTGGATGGGGAGGACTCACACGATGGGTCTTGAATTGCCCGTTAGCCGTTTGATAGACCGTTTGCCCGATATGACCGATATTAGAGGCTTAGAAGATGATGGCTATTGGATGGAAAATGATATGGATGAATTGCGAGCGAATCAAGAAGGCATTCGTGAATTTTTGGAATTGATTGAACCGCACTCTCGTTATTCAACAAAAGAAGTCACCCACGATGGCAAAGCGATATGGGGAAGTGATTGGAATTCACTTGACCCCCGCTAACTTTTTCACCCGTCACGCTCTCACACCGCACATGGCGGGTATTACCATTTTTGAGGTAGCACCCCGTGACGGCCTTCAAAACCTGTCGCATTTCGTGGCTACGGAGGACAAATTGCACTTGATTAGCCTCATTGAAAAGACCAATGTAAAGCACATTGAAGTGGCTTCGTTTGTCAATCCTCGCCTTGTTCCGAACATGGCTGACGGTGAAGAAGTGGTGCAGGGGGTTCTCCGCAGGAAAAACGATGTTTCGTATTCGGTATTGGTGATGAATGACAAGGGTTTAGAGCGTGCAAAGGCGGTTGGTGCAACCAAATTCAACATTGTGCTGTCCCCTGATGATGATTTTAACAAGCGCAATTTCGGTAAAGACCTTGAGGCAATCACAGCGATTTATGACAAAATGCTGACGGATGTGCCTCGTGAAAATGTGCGTGTGTATATTTCAAAGGCATTTGGTGGGTGTGTTGAGCAATTAGCCGAAGTCGTGCAAAAAGGACTCACCTATGGTGAAAAAATCGTGTTATGCGACACTTCGGGGACAGCAAAACCCTTTGACATCGCTTTGGGTATTGATGTAGCCAACGATTACACAGAAAACCTCGCTGTGCATTTGCATCACGGCAAAAACCTCATGCCCAATGTGGAAACCGCATACCTCAACGGTGTCTTTGAATTTGACACGAGCATCGGTGGTTTGGGGGGTTGCCCCTTTGTCAAGGACTCAGGTGCGAATTTGGCGACTGAAGATCTGCTCAAGTGGTGCAGGGACAAGGGTATTCGCTGTCCGTTGAACGATAAGGCGGTGCGAGAGGCGGCGGAATTCGCCAAACAGATTCGCTATCCCACTCTCACCTCCGTCATTAAAGGTAAAATGCAAGAAGCCACAGGGCGTATCAGGTCGGTGGTGAGGCTATAACGCGCTGTAAATTGCTTGACGAGTGGTTTGACTATCACAGCAAGCGTTTGGATGAGCGTGAGGCTAATACCAAGAAGTGCATGGTGACGGGGGCAAAGAAAAATGAGTCCGTTTGACACCGCATGGTTGGTGATGAAAGGCTACGAAGCCCCCACCTTTACGGATAAAGGCTTACCTTGGTTAGAAGAAAGGGGACACTCTTTGATGGATGGTGTTCAACCCATTAGTTCATTTCGCAATTTAACGAGGGCATGGAAAAACCGACCTATGATGAGCATTCAGCCGAAATTGCTGACTCCTGAAGGAAGAAAAAGCGGTTGGACTACCCTCGCTACCTCATCCACTATCCCCCTCACAGACTACAACAAATTTTGGATTAGTCGTGGTATGCAAAACAAAACATGGGACACGGGGAAAAGATCGCTTCATGCGAAAATTGAGGGGCAGACGACTCGTGACATCCTTGACCAAATGTTGTTTGACAGTGCTAACCCCCAAGATCTCCTTGACTATGATGTTGAATACAACAAACATGGCGAAGGGATGCCGATTGTGTTGGATAGGGAAGGGGGCTTTGCGCCTTTGGTGTCTTATTGGCCGTTTGAAGATAGGGATAAAACAATACCGAATCGTTATGGGGGCAATTTTGTCGTCACGCAATTGGATAGCCTAAACGAAGATCCGAGAACAAAGGTTCGTGCTGTTGTGCCTGAAACCGCTGAATTGATCGGTGAATTGAGTGTCATTACACCATACGGGGCGGCATTCCCTGATATGGAGACGGATGAATTGATTGATAGGCTTGGGGCGAGGGTGATTGCATGACCGCCTTTGACTCCGCTTGGGGCATCGTGAAAGCCCTTTATCACGGCACTTATTGGGGTGACGAGGTTGAGCATGAGGGCTTGACCGAAGGTGCTGAAGCGGCGGATTTTCAAGATTATGTCTATGACAGTCGCAGGGGCGAGGACTACGATTGGCCCATTGAGCAAATCAAAGAACGATTTTTGCGTGATCACAGCGAAGAGGATTGGGAACGGATGATGGTGGGTGACACTTGGAAATATGCGGCAGGGCCAACCAAAAGAGAAACACTTCAAGCACCTGCGGGAATGCTCGGTGCTTTCAGTCAAGCGAGTGGCTATGGTTCGGATATTTTTGAAATTGATGAAAACCATCCCGATGCCCCTGAGTGGATTAAAGAACCCAAGTGGCAACGAAGTGAATACGACACAGGGGAATTGACCCGCTATGCCTATCCCAAACACTCAATCCAATGGCGCACTAAAGGAGATGTCCCCCCGCACACAATGCGAAGGTTAGGGGAAGAAGAATTGGGCGTTTTAGCCACTCGTTTGAAAAATTGGCGTGATGCGGCTATGCAACGGTATAATTTGATAGATCAGATGATGTGGAATTTTGACTATTTGAAAACCTTGACCGATGAGCAACAAAGGGAATTGTTGCGACAGCATAAAATTTTACATTCTATGAATCAGGTGAGAACCACGCCCCAAGAATTGAACAATTGGCTTCGTGCCAATTATTTGGGGTCTTACGCTACGGACGAGGTGAAGGAAAATGACCCCGTTTGATTCAGCATGGGCTATCGTGAAAATGCCCTTTCATGGGACTTCGTTATCAAGGGCGAAGAAAATCATGGAAGAGGGGCTAAAAGCCCGCAAAACCGATGCCTATGATCGTTGGTATGGCGCACCGTCATCATTCTCATCACCTGACTATGAAGCGGCTATGGATTATGCCGCATCAGCCATGTGGACTGATGACCCGCCCGCTGTCATTCACATATCCCAAGAGGTTGAGGCAGACCAAAACCCCGCCTTTGATGTGAATGTGTATAACAGGGACATACCACCCGAAATGCTTTCAATCATGTGGGAAGGACCACCTGCTGAGGAAGGGGAGAACCCATCCGCTTACAGGAAACGGATTCACGCACTAATGGATGCCGAATACAAACGATGGATGGAGAGTGAAGATGATGAACCTGAGTGATAGTCCTTTTGACACCGCTTGGGCTATCGTGAAAATGCCCATGTATTACCACGCAACACCCACAAAAAACCTTGACCCTATCCTCCGTGAAGGCATTCGTAGCAATTTTGGCGAGGTTTATGCTTCGCTTGACCCTGAAATCGCCCGCAGGTGGATTTCATTCACCCAAAGGCAAAGTCCCGAAGTGTCCGTCATTCCGTTTTGGCGTGATGAGGGCGACCCACGAATGACACCCGGTGCAGACCACAGCCCCATGATGCTCGCTTTGTTGGGCTACGATCCTAACGAAGTGAGTGGACAGGCTTCGTTTGTATCAAGTGAGCCAATCCCACCACAGGATATTTGGCCTGATGCTGTGCAAAATGAGCGTAGTCCGGGCATTTTGACCTATCCGAATCCAATGTATGATGAAGGATATGCCGAGATGATGGAGAAGGTTCGCCAAATGCAAATGGAACACATCAATTCACAGGATGAGGATGACGGCATTGAAAAATATGACGAATTGAGTTATTCACTCGTTGGGAGTCCTTTAAGTGCAAAAACGCCACATAAAGACCAATGGGCGTTGTTTGACACAAGCCTCCCTGAGCCATTTGAAGTGGGGCGTTTTGCCATTGACCTCCCACGCCCACAATTGCCAACCCAATTCAACGCTTTTTTAGCGTCAAGACTACAACCCGATGGCACATTAAGACCCCATCATAAAAATCAACCTCATAACACCGCCTATTCACTGTTCACCGAACCTTACACCAATCAGCCCATTCCGCTTGTTCATGCAAACATAGATGAAGGCTATCAAGGGCAGGGGTTGTATAGTGAAAGGGTTCTCCCTGCTTTGATTGAGCATTATGGCACTTTGGGGTCATTGTATGATGCAAGAAGTCTTGCCGCCGATTTTGCACATAAAAGGTTGAGAAGAAAACTTGGAGGGTTTGTTGATCGTGAAGTGACACCGCAAGGCATGACTCTTCAAGAAACAAACCGATTCGTTGATACACCGGGTTTGTTGGATGCTTATGAAAAATGGGGTTTGGATGTGTCACCTAAAGAACAAGAGGGATTGATGGAATGGACTCAAGGCTATGACCCTAAATACAGAACAGGAAAAATTGACACTTACACGCTTAGTGACAAACCTATGGCTCGTGAACACCTTTCGCAATTGCTTGAGCAACGGCACTTTGAACCTAAACCAATGCACCCAAAGGATGTTCTAAGCCTTTTTTGATGAAATTACATCGTCAATGCGGAGAATCATAATGGCGGTTTCAACCGCTGACTTGATTGCTTGAGCAACCACGCGCTTTGGCTCAAAGACTCCTGCCTCAGCCATATCCGCTAAACCACCTTCAAAGACATTCACACCGTATGCGGTGTTGTCGTTTGATGCGTGATGGGTGCGGAGGGTCATCATTTCATCAACGGGGTCAAGTCCTGCGTTCTCCACGAGCGTGCGAGGAACAACGAGCAACGCTTCGGCAAACGCCTCAGTCGCCATACGCTCACGACCATGTTGGGTTTGAGCCAAATCGTGCAATTTGTGCGAAAGTGCGGCGAAAACAGAACCACCGCCTGTCAGCACTTTGCCATCCTCGTGAGCAACGGACACAACACCAACGGCATCGTCAAAGGCACGCTCAATTTCTTCAACAAAAGGAACAGTCCCGCCACGAAGGATGAGGGTGACAGGCACAGCGTTTGCAGGATCTTCAAAGAAAACCATCGGCAATTCACCGATTTTCTTTTCCTCAACCAAGCCACATTCGCCCAAAACATCCTCTCCTGCTCGCACATCCTCAAGGTTATTCAGGATTGAAGCCCCTGTGGTTCGTGACAAAGCCTCAATATCGGACTTGGGGACTTTTTCAACAGCGAGAACACCCGCTTTGGCGAGATAATGCTTTGCCAAATCATCAATTTCCTTTTGGCAAACAACCACCTTTGCACCGCTTGACACAATATCACTAACGAGGTTGCGAAGGAATTCCTCTTCTTGTTCAAGGAATGCTGTAATTTGGTTGGGATCGGTGATTTGGATGTTGGCATCCATTTCGGTGGTTTGCACCATTAGGGAATTGTTGTAAAGCAAAACCTTCGGAGAAGTGATTGAAAGAGGCATATTGGGGTGACAGCGTTCTTTGTCAAGAACGACTGACGAAACCAACCGACTGTCAATAGCCTCGCCACCGACAGCCTTGACGACCATGATTTCATTCAAGTCCACACGACCACTCGCTGAGAGGCGTGCAACAGCATCAACACAAATGCGACCCAAGAATTCCTTAATTGAACCTGCGGATTTGCCCGTGAGCGAGGTTTGAGCCACACTCAAAAGAGCATCAGCGTCACCATCAAACGCCAAATCGTCAATCATCGCATTTAATTCCGTCCCGACTTTGCGGAATGTGTCGCAAATGGTGGTTGGGTGGATGTTTTGTGAAATCAATTCCTCCGACTTCTTCAACAATTCGCCTGAAAGGATGACAGCCGTTGTAGTGCCGTCATAGCACTCTTGTTCTTGAGTCTTTGACACTTCAATAATCATTTTTGCGGCGGGGTGTTCAATGTCCATTTCACGAAGGATTGTAGCCCCATCGTTTGTGATAATCACATCCCCTCCTTCATCCACGAGCATTTTGTCCATGCCTTTCGGCCCAAGCGTTGAACGCACAGCGTCAGCAACGGCTCGTGCGGCGGCGATGTTGTTGGATTGGGCTACACGACCATGACTTCTTTCTGTTCCTTCACGCAATATGAACACGGGGGCTTGACCGTTGGGCATCATGTTCACCGCCACACAAACCAAGCATATTAACCCTGTGATGATTGACAACAATGACAACAAAGGCTTTCAACCAATACGCCTTCAACCGACACATGGCGGATGCTTTGACTGTTGGTCTTGGGCATCTCCTTATCAAAGCGTTAGGCGATCCTGACGAGATGTTTTGGTGGGACAAACGCTACGGAGGAACATACCCCGAAGGCAAAGCCCTATCCGAAGGAGGTTCGGGTTCTTTTGACATTATGGATTGGATTATCAACAATCCCGACAAAGTGAATGCCTACATCAATAACCCCGATGGTTCACCCCGCACAATTGACTTCCCTCTTGACATTGACTATGAATTACCCGAATTCAGTGAGGTGAGAGCAGATTTGTCAAATCCTTACGATTTGACCCTCGCCGCTAAGAAATTAGCCCATCATGGTGAACCAAGCAAAATGGCGGGTGGGTCAATTATGGACACCCCGCCACGAGCCTGTATCTTTTCAACACCCGATAACCCCAATAGTGCGTGTGGGAATTGTTATGCCTGTAAAGGAAATCACCGTTTTAATTCAAAGCAAACCTCAATGTGGCGCACTTTGGATAGGTTGCTAACTGACCCAATCCCACTCACCGCCGCTTACGCTGATACGGTGCTTCCCCAAGCCCAATTGATGCGAACATCACGAAGGGATAAACCCGTAGCGAGGGTGAACACTTCGGGTGACGCATTGGGTATGGGTGGTTTAGCCGCACCCGATGCCGTAGCGAGGCTGAACCCCTCCATGGACTTTTGGCTCGCTACACGCCAATACCCGTTTGTTAGGGATTTGCTTGATGTGCGAGGGTGGGACGATGATGCCTTTGCTCAAAACATGGCTGTCAATGTTTCATTACCGGGCAAAATGACACCTGACGATGTTGTGCCGGGAACAGAATGGAAGGGAAGAGATCCTTTGGGCAATATGCACACTGTTGATTTGTATGAATTGGGACAACACCCTGCGATTGATTGGACAACCTATGATGCCTTTGACAATCAAACGACCATTTGTCCCGCCACTATACCCGGCAACCCACGAAAGTGCGATGAAGTCTATGACCCTCTCACGAACACCATGAAATGCAGGGCGTGCTACCGAAGAGGCACAAATGTCGGATATATGGATCACGATGACCCACTCTCACAAATGCCACCAACGATGCTTGAGATATTGTGGGACAACCTGAAAAGGCGGGTGGGTTAATGGTCGGACTTGAAAGACCACAGGGGCAACCCCGTATTTTCACACACCCCGCCAACACCAACCCCCCGTCAATGTTTGACCCTGACATCACCATTGAGGGCGAGGATGCCGTTCAAGCCGACATGGGTGGCGATGCCTGTTGCATTGATGCAAAGAATAAGTGGATTGAGGGATTGCGGGAGATTTTTGGTGAGGATATTCACGGAGGGCAGGTTATTGCCGCATCAGCACATCCCGATTCGGACTATTCAAATGCGGGAATCAAAAATCACCGCACTTCTCCGTATTTTGACACAAACGGTGAAATTTACCGAGCCTATGAAGAAATGTCATGCGAAGAATTCCGTGATGCCATTGAACAATTTGCAGGTGGTCGTCCCGGCCCGTATTACAAGGCAAATGTAGGCAACAGACGAAACCCAACCTCCGAGCATTACCTCGCTAAGCGCATTCTTGAAGAATGGGATATGTGTGAAGCCAAATCCACTTTTGGGAACGACATGAGCATTTACGCATCGGAGGATGCCTTTGATGCAGGATGGAACGCCATTCAAAAGCAAATAGGGCGGGATGATTACACCTACTCAATGTATCTCCAACCTTCACTGCTAACCGATACAGGACCGCTTCAAAGAGAAATCCCCATGCAATTGGGGATGTATTCGGTGGGGAGTCTCCCCCTCAACACCGCTGTGCAACACTTGGAACAGTTAGAGCAAGATCCAACAGAATTCGCCACGCAATTGGGATATGAAACGCCTGAAAGTGCGGGATTGCGTCAAGAGGACTTTGACGAGGATGAGTGGTGGGAGGTGTTAGCCCAACATGGTATTTCAGGCTCGCCCGAAGAATTCCTTGAACATGAAGGAATGGACACTTGGCGAGTGCAACAGATATTAGAACAATTCGCCAATCTTGCGGGCAGGATGCCGATGGCTGATGAATTGCGTGCCAACCTTGACCACTCCTATTACTATCCACAGGCGGTTCAATACGGCGGGGGTATCAACAGGTATTTGCAGTGGGCTGACGAAAGAAGGGATGAAGGCAGGGACACTATGCCTGTTTCATCAGGAAGCATCAGTGCTTTGGGTCAAGGGCCGATGATTGATGTGAACCCATTGTTCAGGGGAATGGGACTCGGATTGAATACGATGGGTTCATTGTTGGAAAATGTAGGGCGTATTGAAGAAGCAGTCGCCTCACCTGCGGGTTTGGGTGCATTTAGAGCCATGGATGCAGGATTGCGTGAAATGGGAATTGACCCAAACACGAAAATCAATGTGAACAATTTGATGGAGAATGAAAGGCAAAGAGCAGAACAATGGGGATATAACCGAGACAGCAGATACCCTGTGCGAGGTATTATGTCAATGTCCGTTCCTGAAGGCACACAAATCAACCCCGTTTTACCAAACACAGCGAAACTTTTGCTTGGGACGAGGGATATGAATGAACAAGGCATAGAACCTATTGCTTTGGAGGATATGCGGAATTTGATTGACAGGACACAAGAAGAAATACCCAAACGGCAATTGGGTCAAATTCTTTCACCACCGGGATTGCGAGGGCAACCATTTAGGCAACCACGCTTTTTGGACAAGGATAATTTTAGGGTGGAGGGACTTTGGGGATGACCTTTACCGCTGTTTGGGACGCTATCATCAAAGAGGTGAGGGGGTCGGATGAAGAACCAAAAGGACGCTTCTTTAGTAGGGAATTCCCTTATGGAGATCCTAACGCATACCCCGACAATGATTTGAGAATTCGCCGTCCCACCGATGACGGCAGTGGTGACTATTTGGGCTATTACACACACAGGGATGGGAAGGCATACACCTTTCTTGAACCGTTTGCACAAGGCAGTGGATGGCGACCTTTACCCACCGATGTAAAATTTGAAAGTGCTAAATTTGATGAGAATGCCCCTGACCCGTGGCTTCGTGACAAAAGAGGCAATCGTGTTCCTGCACTAAGCCCACAGCGAGATCGCGTCTTAGGGATGGATATTATGGACACTGCTATGCACGAAGGGGGTCATCAAGCCACCCATCAAGAAATAGATGATGCCATAGACCAAGCAAAGCACGCCATAGCCGGGAAAACCACTTGGTCATCCGACTCATACGGACAAAGGGATGGTCAAACAGAAGATCCGCTTTACCCAAGGGGTCTGCGAAATCAACAAGTCAGGGCATTCACTGACAAGGTGGGTGAGGGTGAAAACCGAAGTCGTGAATACGAATATGAATCCTTAGCAGGTCTTTTGTTGGATAATCCCCAAGCCATGAAAGAATGGTTGAAAGGGACAGACCAAATGAACGCTTTGTCGTTGAGTGCCTTCAACAACCCTGAAATGCAATTGGATAGCAGTGGACATGAAAAGGCGGCATATACCGTTGAATACCCAAATCATCCGGGCTATGCGGCGGGTAAGTGGCTGATGCACACGAGTGTCCCACAAGCCATGAAACGCAAATACCTCTTAGCGATTGAGCGAGCGCAAAAAGCGGCAGGAGTCAAAGAACCGATAGCGGGCGATGGTATTGCGAGGCAAATTTCACCAAATTTAGGATTTGGGCGTAGGACGGCGGTGTTGCGTGAAATCATGGGCAATCCGCCCGAAAACAGGGACGCACCTGAAAGCAAACGCTTGTTGATGCCCGCAAAAGAGCGAATTCAGCAGAACATGATAAACGCCGCAATCGGTCAAGCGTATGGGATATTGGCTCAATCGGGCGACTTTAGGATGCACCCGATTGCAGGGCGAGTGGAACAACATGGTGAAAGAGTCAAACAAGCAAAGAATTTTGCTAAGCCTCTCATTGACGCTATCAAAAGGCATTTCAAAACAAGTGACGGTCAAGGTGAATCCCTCAAGGATTTGCCCGAAGATCTCCGAATGGAATTGGGACGGATGCAATTGAGGCAACACTTGGCGAACATGGTCGCTCAGCAATTTGAAATGGAGGCAGATCGTGAAAATGACCCAAGAAAATTATGGGACGAATACCAAATCGCTGATAAGGTCAATGAAAGGATGATGGAAAAACACGGTCCTATGCCTATGCGCTATGACATTTGGGATCATAGCCACATGAGTGAAGATGAACGGGATGAGGCAAACATACCCTACCATCGTTGGTTTGAAGAACGAGTGAATGAAGAAGTCGCTGTGATTGATGAGATGATGAATTCAGGTCCATTTACGACTTGGGATAGCAACGGTAAATCCCCATACCTTGAAAACCGCTACGAATACACCGATGATCCCCGTGATAACGCAATTGAAATCCCATACGAATACCGTTCCTCTTTCCGAGAATGGGCTGAACGAAAAGGGGTTGATTTGCACCATTGGGGTGGAGATGAATATGTCAAATTGAAAGGCCCTGTTAAAAGAACCACTCCAATGAAACGAATACCCAAGCCCAAATTTGAATATGACCCTGTGTCACGAGCCATCGCTGATGCCTTTATGCTGTCCGAATATGATGTCAAAGGAGAAGGGCGGTATTCGTCAAGTGATGCACCAACACTTGATGGGAGAATTTTACAGCCCAATGTTCAAGGCAAAAAGTGGGGCGGTGAATTATTCAGTGGAGAAGTCGCACCTATGCGTGGACACAAGGGCATTTCACCGTGGCATCGCAATTTAACCGACACCACAGACGAGAAAATCACCTCATTACGGGAATACATGAAAAAGAACACGAGACGCATAGGATTGAATGACTTGCTCGCAGGTATAGCACAAGAGCGATTAGAGGAAGTCCAAAGGCAAAAGCGTGAGCGAGGTGAGGACTGATGGTGGACATCAACGCATTTAGGTCAAGACCTGATTGGTGGTCGGGCCAAGCAAGACTTAGCGGGATGACCAAGCATCCCGGCAACAAAAACAAGCCTCACTACAACGCCATCATGCGTGCGGCACAAGCGTTGGCGGGGACAACAGGCTTAGACGATCCTGCAAGTGGTGCGGCTGGATTTTTGTTGGGAATGATGCCGACAGGTCAAGTGAACATGAATGATTATGATTCAGCACTGATGAATGTGATGCGTCAAATTCAAGGGACGGAAGGCGGATTGGTAATACCTTACAGTCGCTATGGGGGTGTGATGGATAAGCCGACATGGAACAGCGACATTCGTGGAAGCACTATCACAAGAATCAATCGGGGTGAATTGCCTCAAGAGGGTTCAATGAATTATTATATGCACAAAATTCGGCAGGGTATTCCTTTGACTCCCGACGAAGAAAGAGAATTCGCCATCATGTATTTGATGAATAAGCAAACAGGCTTTCAAGGTGGCATTCGCACTGAAACAGGCTACAACAATTACACCCCCGGTAGTCTAAAACGATTCAAGGATGCACAGGACATTAGCCTTGCTCAATACCAACCGTTGTTCGCCAATGCAAATTTACGCACAGGAGATGCGGCGGATGCTTTGCGTGAGTGGGACATCAATGACATGAACCTGCTTGGGGCGGATATGCCCTACATGAATGAGCCATCCACCTACGGTATTGACTTTGATACGGGGCGTTTCGTTAGTGCGCTGTCCGAAAGAAACGAAGAGGGTCAGCCTATTGTTGCGTTTGATTCAATGGATGCCGCTGACCTATACAGGGACATTGGGTTGGATGTTGAGCAAATCATGCGTTATGATGGAACAAACCCCGATCCTGCGAAGCGTGGATATGTGCCTGAAATGGTGGCTACAAACATTGAGGGCTTGAGTCCAACAAATGTTCTCCAAAGATTTGGCTATCACAAGAACATACCTCAGCAACAGAAGGATTTGCTTGATTGGACAACCGAAAAATCAGCCGACCCGTTTGACTATGGGTGGGCTGTGCTGAAAGGCTCACAATAATCACAACCTTGATATGCTTCTCATTCTTGACAAGCACACATGAGCCGTCATGTGTCAGTCGTGATGAGCGACGATTTGTTTGCTAAAATGGATGCGGCGAGGGGGCGTGAGTCAAAATCCTCGTTCATCAATCACATTATTAGCGAATATTTCAACAAACAAAAGAAGGAGGATGATTAAAAATGCAAGAAATGAAACCACCTGTTCCGCCTTGGGCGATGGATGAAAACCGAATTGACATTAACCTAATTGCTATGTTGTTGTGGCAATCATTGTTGGTCGGCACTGCTGTTGGGGTATCACACTTGGGGTGGTATTTGCCTGATGCGAGTGCGGGCGAATTGGGGCTTCAATTTGGTTTGATTTGTTTTGGATTTTTGTGCCTTTCAATGGTTCTGTTTCATGTGGGCGGGCTTCGGGATAGCCTCGCCATGCGTGCGGAATTCGCTCAAGAATCCCGCTATGACAAGTGGCAAACACAACAGGCTCGCCTTCAAGCACGAAGAATGCGAAAATATACGGGGGGCAATCAGGATTTTTACAACGGCAATTACGGGCAACAGCAATCAACCACATTTACCGTTCCCGTTCAAACCGAAGAGTCCAAAAAAGAACCTGAACAGCAATAACTGAGGCATTGTCATGGCTTGGCCGTTTAACACGCAACAAGAAAGACAGGCGGAAGCGATGGCGAGCATCCTCGCTGAAAATGCCTATGAGCGAAGGCTTGAGCGCATGACTTGGACAATCAAAGCAATTCTCGCCTTCTTGGTTGGTGCTTCGCTTTCGTTTCTTGTAATGGTCGGACTTGATGCGTTTTGGCAAATCACACCAACATCCGTATGGGAATGGATGTTTGGTGCGTGATTTGAATGTCATCGTGGATGTTTGTTGGGCATCTGTTGCTTGGTTCAGCCCAATTGGGATCATACATTTACAGAATCCTAAAACCCCACAAATTTGGGGTTTATGGCCCATCTATGTCGGGTAAAACGACTTTAGACCAATACCTCACAGTGCCGGGCGACATTGAGCCGATACCGTTAGCACTCCGCACAACACACGCCATGAAGCATGGGCAATTTACCATGCCTCACACAACAAAAAAACAGGTGAGATGGAACGGTGAAAAAATTCCCATTTCAACCGCTGATTTTGGCGGTCAAGCACGCTATTGGAATATGTGGGCTGAGGACATGGTTGGGCGCAATATCAGCATTGTTTTCTATGTCGTTGATCACCGAATCCTACAATCCCAATACCTGTTGGGAGAAGCCGTTGGGGGTTTGAAATACCTTGTGGACATTATGACGAACACCAAATACCCAAAGTCCTTCAATCGCTATTTGAAGAAAAAGGCGAAAATTTTCAAACCAAAAGTCGTGTGCTTGTTGGTGAACAAAATGGATTTGTGGTGGGATATTGATTCTCAAAGGATGTGGGATGAAGGCATGAAGCGACAACACCCTTTTGTGTTGCCTTTTCAAGAGGAAATGAGGCGTTTGCGTAAAGCGGGAATTGCTACGAATGTTGAGGCTATGTCAGCCCAATATGGATTGAATGTTGAGCGTGCTATTTATGACACGGTTCAAATGTTGTGAGGGGGAAACCATTTTGAATATGTTAGGACTCACATGGTTCGGAGGGAGTCTATGCGTATGAACCCATTCGCTCGTGGCGGGATGTCGCTCAACGGCTTATCGGATGGCGATTTGAGAACCCTTTCATCCCAAACGGGGATTGCCTTTGAATTTCTCAAAGCACAACAACGGGCTGAAATGGCTTCATCAGGGTCACAGGGTGCAGGTATGGATCAAGAAATTGTCATTCCTACGGTTGAAATCAAATTGATTACCAACCCCAAAAATCCTGTAAAGGCACGAAAGAAAAACATCAAAATGCTTCGCAAGGCTCTCCGACCACCAAATTACAATTTGGGTTTATTCAAGGTGTATCGCTACAATGCGGCACACGAGTGCGCCTGTTGTGGTGTGGATGTGAGGCGTTTCCTTGAGGGGGATAATGCTTATCACCACATTAACGATGAGCGAACAGGATTGTCATTGGCTGACATTTATTGGTTTGATGAGGACACTCAACAAGCACGAAAGCCTCATGCACGCACGCATGGCGATCACGGGGATGAAATGTCAAGCACGCTTTGCCCTGCACATTTGCACATTTACCACACCCTTCGGTGCATGATTGAAGAACACACTCTTGAAGAAGAAGGATTCTCAAAGGTATCAAAGGGAACGCGCTTCATGCGTGTGCCGGGCTTTTCGGGGTCGTCAAAGGCACAGAACCGTTCAACCCCTGAATCATTGTTGAAATACGCTGAATTTTTCAACATGATTCAACAAGACGCACAACATTCAAAGGGAGTGACTTTAACCCAACATCCTAATCCTGTTTCGGGTGTAGCGGATTTGGTGACGGTGACTTTTGATTTGCGAGCCTTACAAATGGAACAAATTGCTCAACAACAGCAAATGGTGGGCATCACACCACAACAAGTGAATACAGCGATGATGCAGGAAAAAATGGTCGCACAATAGGTGATAATATGGGATTGTTTGGAGGAAATAAAACAGATAGCACGACCACTTTTGGTGGTGGGCAAATGGGACAGTCTAACATGATGGGCATGGGCATGGGCATGGGCATGGGCAACATGGGCATGGGTGGCTACGGCATGGATCCAACCATGATGATGATGCAATCCCAAAATCCAATGATGCAACAGGCGGCAAACGACCCTGTGATAGCAACCTCTAAAATGCTTCAAATGTATGACCCAATGTCCATGTTCATTGTATCGCAAAATTTGCCGATGCTCATGGAATTGATGGGTGAAATTATGCTTATGTGCATGAAAGACTTCTTTTCAAGTGTCAATTTCAAACAAGAAGGTGATGCTATCAAATTGGATGCGGGAACAATGCCTTCCCAATTACAAACCCTTTCAAGTGAAAATTTGGCTTTGACGCTTCAAAAGGTTCAATCCCAAGCACAGCAAATCCTCAACCAAAACCAACAGCAAATGCAAATGTTCCTCATGGCTCATCAACAAGGGGGCGGGATGATGCAACAGAATCAACCCGGTTTCTTTGGAAGCCTTCTTGGTGGTATGCTTGGTAATCAAGTCCAACAACAAGGCGGTATGGGCAACATGATGAAAACAGGTGCGGCCATCGGTGGAACGGCACTTTTGTGAGGTGTGATAAATGGCGGAAGAACGAAACAAAGAGGCTGAAATCAATTGGGCGAGTGCGAGTGTCAATTTGCTAAGCCCGCAAAAAATGCTCGTTGAAAGTGCAACCATGATCTTCATCATTTCATTTATCCTTGTGGGATTTTTGATTATGGTGTGGAAAGGCCCTGAAATGTCCACGAGTCAAATCATGGGCTTTTTCTTTGGAATGTTATTCACTTTCACGGTGGCTGTGCGTCAATATTCTTCCTTTCGGTATTGAGGCGAACAGGAGTCAATGGCAACCTCAAACGGTGGAACAGCCTCTAAAATCCCAACCACTACAAGAAAAGGTCGTTGTCAAAAAGGAATTCCTTGATAGTGACCGTTGTAAAGGCGTGACAAGGGCGGGTGAGCCGTGTCGTAAAGAGGCTATCCATAATGGATATTGCTATCACCATCGGCAACCAAATAAATGAGAATGCCTTCGCATAAAGCATGGTGGGTCGTCAGACAAGGCGCAATTGCCCTTTCTGTTTGCATCCAAGTCGTGACATGATGGAACAAAACATCCGCATTGGGCTGATTGATGTTCAAGACATGGATCGTAATCAGGATTGGGCCGAAGGAACGGCTCACAGGCACATGAGGCGACATTCGGGAGAATACCACAACAACAGCAATAGCGATTGCCCCCTTTGCACACACCCTGAGCGAGCCAACATTGAAGTCGCCATCCTTGAGCGTTTGATTGACATAGACCAAATGGCTGAGGATTTGGAGGTTTCTTCAAGTGCTTTATCACACCACATGGAAAATCACACTCAGCCTGTCATTCAACGACAGGCGGCAATTGAAGCGTTGCCAATGGCTATCACAAGCGTGGCCGATGCAATCCGCCAAACCGATAATAACCTTCAACGCTTGAATGGCTTGTTCAACGATCACCTCAATTTGATGCAAGCGGAACGAGAAGAAACAGGAATGCTTGACTACAAAGGATTGGATGCGGCGGTGAAATTGCATCGTGAAGTCCGTGATACGCTTGGCGACTTGGCGAAACACCTAAGCACAGCCGAGAACATTGAAAATTCACAACAGGTTAATGTGCTGACCGTTATACAGGCTCACTTTAGCGAGAAGTCGCCTGACGAATGGCGAATGATGCGAAAGGCTTTGGCTGATGCGGGGGTGCTTGGTGATGAATAATAGGGATAGAGATTATCAAACGATTCCTGCCCTCATGTTAAAAAACACGGAATATGGGTCGCTCTTGGAAACCCCAAGCAACATCGTGTCCATAGAACAAACCTCCACGCTTTGTGACGCATTGGAAGAAACGGTGCGTTTGTGGGAAAAGGGATTGGATGCCTTTGGCATGGAAACCCACACAACATATGCGGAAGAGGCATACGGGGCAATTATCGTCATGCGTATGGCTTTCAGCGATTTAGCACAACCTTTGCCGATGGTTTCACGAAAAGAGGCTGATGATTTGCTTAAAGCAATTGATGAAGCCTTCAAGCCGATGGTGCGTTCCTATTCGGCTACACCGAAATTAGCCAAGTGGTATTCCTCGTTGCCCTTGAAAGTGGCGGCAACCTACAACAAATTTAGGGGGCAACGATGATGATGGCAATTGGTGATGGGGCATTTTTGGTTGGATGGGAATTCGCCAAAGAGGATCCGTGTTGGGATGGCTACGAACAAGTGGGCATGAAAACCAAGCGGGGCAAAAAAGTCCCGAATTGTGTGCCAAGTGACACAAAAAAATCAGCGTGTGATTGTGACACCTGCGACACATTGGCGAAGGCGTTGTTGAGCAAAGAGTCCGATAAGCCGTTTCACGGCTACAACCCCAATCGCCACAGTCGTGAAGGTGGATTGAACGCAAAAGGGCGTGCAAAATTCAAGCGTGAAGAAGGCGCAAACCTAAAACCGCCTGTCACTGAAAAACCATCAACACTCAAACCCGGTTCAAAGAAAGCCAAGAGGCGAAAGTCCTTTTGCGCTCGGATGGGCGGGGTGAAAGGGCCAACGAGCAAAGGTGGTAAATTGACACCAAAGGGTGCGGCACTCAAGAGGTGGAATTGTTGAAGCGTGAGTCATGTTGTTGTGGGGCTACAAAGTCAAGCCCATGCGCGTGTATGAAAAAGGGCGTAATGAATTGCTCTAAGAGTGAGCCAAAATGCCCCTGCTATAAAGACAAGGATTTGAAGAAATCCGTTGAAAAAAAACGGTTCATAACCTACCCAACCTGCGCTCATTCTATGTGCTTGGCTAAGGTTGATGCACAAGGACAATATTGCGCGAGCCATCAAGGAATGGCTAAGGCGTTTGCTATGGGTTGGTCTTTGGTAAAAAATGAGCCAAGACCCGTTTCCGATCACGAATGCCCCGAATGTAATGGGCGTGGTTTGATTATTCAAGAAGAAAACGGGCGATTGAATTTCGCTTGTGGGGAATGTGGCTACATGGAACGCATCAAGGATTTGGACATTGAGGGCATGGAGAATTTGCACACCACAGGTGGTGATTGTCCTCTTTGCGGTCAAGACATTGGTGATGTGACAATAGACACATATAGCGATTTTGACCGTTATGGGCCTAACATTGATGAAGCCTATCAAGAGCGTGATTTTGATATTGAGCCTCTTGACTACGATAAATTAACAGAAGGCAAGGAAGAATGTCCGTTTTGCTCTAAACCTATCAATCATTGAGGTGACACCATGCCCGTAGCCAACCCCCGAAGAAATGTGAATGAAGAATCCATACGGGTTCAAGAATTCACAGGGGGCTTCAATGGGCGCGAAATGATGGGCGACTATGATGTGAACCCAAATGAGGATGCTGATGGCTTGGCTCATCATAGCCGTGAAGGTGGAGAATCACAATCGTTCCGCGATCAGTTAAGTCCGATGAAACGGAGGGAAAAGGCACTCAAGGAAATGGAGGGTGATTTGCCTCACATTTCAATTAAGCCTGAAGAAATTGCTGATACGCTCGCATCAACACCTCAAACCAAAGACGAGGATATGCTCGCTGAGGCACGCACAGGCGTGGACATGGGTTTGCCCGGTGGTTTGTCAGCAAGCACAGGGGCGCAAATCAGTCCTGTCATGCGTGAAGGGCCGGGTTTGCTCTTTGGTCGTAGCCACGACATTTTTGAAAATGTTTGGGGGTCTATCATCAAAATCACACCCGAAGAAGGAAAGGACTTTGCTCACGAACAATTGATTGGGGATTTACAGGAAGAGGGAGAGCGACAATGGAGAGAAGGTGTGCCTTTTGCTTCGGCTTCGGCGGCAAAAATTGTCCCTGAACCCGACAATCCAAACATGGGAAGATTGACAGGAGGCAAAATATCGGCAGGTATTGACCTTGAAGATCTGCCCGACAACATTGAGGATATGCGTGCATTCTTGGAACAATTGCCCAATGAAGCCAAGACTGTCATGGATGAATTTAGGCGAGGGGGCGGATTTGCGCGTGACGATGTGAGAATGTTTTTCCCCACACCTCCCGATTCAATTATTGATGATGAAAGTCGTGGTGATGTCACAGGCTTACCACACCTCATGGAACAGGTGTGGCAGGAAAAGAACGCATCCGCTGACCCATTATTGACCTCCGACATTATCAAAGCCCGACGAAAAAAAAAGGGTCGCAAATATGATGAGGATGAAGAATCCGATGAGGATGAGCGTAAATCCAAAGGCAAAAAGAAGCGTGAACGAAAGCGTGAAATGAAGCGGGGCAAAAAAGAAGCGAGCCGTGACATCAAAGGTAAAACGGCACGAAGGGCGGCATCGGCTGAACAGAACATTGACCGTGAAACCAAGCGTCAAGCATTCAGCGAGCGAAGGATGTTTTCAGGCAATCCTCGTGCGGCAGGTATTCCGCTACGCCTTCGCGATCCAATTGCCTATCAACGAAAATTGGCTAACGAAAAAATGCGAAGGCAACAGGGTGCTTTACCCCGTGACATTACCGTTCACCGTGACACTTCGGGTTTGCAGGGAAAAATCCAAACCATCGGTATGAATCCAAGTGGCACAAAGATGGGTGTTTCAGCACCAAAAGGAACAAGCCTAAGTCAATTCAAGCCGTCTAAAGGTGCTATGGCAACGGGTTCATTGATGCACGACCCATTATCCGCCGAACCATTGATGAAAGCAAAGGGACTCACCCGTTTGGAAATTAACGACTTGAAACGCCAATTGGAAAAATTGGTGAAAATCATTGAGGGTTTGAAAAAATCCCCTCCTGTGTTTGATGAAAACGCAAAGCGTGGCAATCAAGCGAGTCCTGAGCGAGCATCAGCACCGGGCGATGAAAGTCTTATGCGCGAAGAGGATAAATCGGCATATCGCTTTGGGGACACTTCTATTCCTTTGGTGACGGGTGTGGTGGGGAAGCGATGATTCTGTCAAGCAATCCTTGGGCTATTCTTGATACCTGTTTGATTATCAAGGGCGAGGGTCATTACGATTTCAATGCCCTCATAGACCAATTGGTTGGGATGACAGGACAAAACGGACTTGAAGCATTCCCACGACCAATGGATGACATTGGTGGTGGTTCACTATCAGGCGTTGAAGCGGATGCTGTTTGGGAGGCAATTTATCAAGGTGCTGTGGATGCAACCACTGCGGCAATTATCCATGCCGGGCCACAAGCGGGTCAAGAAGGGCTTTACCAACAGGCTGTGCAAAAAGCCATCAGTGCGGGGGCGGGAACGATTAACGCCGCCGTTAATTCTCAAAATCGCATTTGGGAAGCAAAGCGCGCTGAATTGCTCGCAACAGGCAAAGACCCAAGCAAAATCCCTGAACCATTACCTGCACCATTTGAAAGTGATATGGGAAGGACTGTGCTAAACAGTGAATGGCGTGAAGGTGTTTGGGGCGCGCAGAACAAAGACTCACCGTGGGAATACGACCAATTTGGACAGCGTAAATTGCGAATCGGCAATCGCGATCAAGAAAACAAATTCGCTGAGTCGTGGAATCGCCCGTATCACGAGGGGCTTCAACAAATGCGTGGGGGGCGCAAAACACGAGAATACATTGAATCCCACCGTGTTCAACCCAACAGTGTGTTCATCACTCACGAAGCGAGCAAACACATTTACGACATGATGGACAATTTGGCTAAACAAGGCTACAATCGTGATAACCTCACGCCCGAAATGGTGAAGCAATTTTGGGCTTCCCATCCTGTTTTGGCTCAATATATGCCTCATCAAATGAGTCCACTATCACGCTCATACAACATCCGCAACACCTCGCCCCACCAACCTCAAGAAGCGGATGCGGCACAGGCGGCGGTTGAACAACAGAACCAAATGGCGAATGCGGGGCAATATGTCAATTACCTCCCTGACGACCATTGGCAAAGCAAACGGGGTGTCAGCCTTCTTGACCAAGCGAGGAACAATTTCGGTTATTACGGTCAGCAAATTTTTGGCAAATTCAAAGAGCATTATCAATTGCCCGATGACTTCACCTTTGACGATGCCATGCAAATAGGTCAAGGGAAAAGGCGTGAGGATAGGTTGGTTGATGGGATTATTCGCTATATCAACCAACAGAATCCCGGCATTGTGCCTGAACATATCAAAGACCCCTCGCAATTGATTCGCCCCGATATGCGTGGCGCACAAGTGCCACAAGCACCGCCCGAACAACCTGCGGTGGAGAGGCAGGTGCAACCACAAGCACCTCCTGTTCGTGTTGAACAACCCGCACCGCCTGTGCCTGTGCAAGAACCGCCACCCGCACCACCCATTCACCAACCACCGCAACAACCACCGCATCCCCCGCAACAGCGTCAGCCCGCTGTTCCTCCGCAAATGCCACCCGCCGACCTCAATGTTGATACACTAACGCAACCTCCCGAACAACAAGCGGAGATGAACCAAAAATATCTGCCGGGTTGGAGAGGGATGAGCGAAAGACTTGCTGACGCGCTTGGAAGAGGTGCGGCGGGCTTTATGAACCTCATCGGCAAAGAGGAAATTGCTCACGCTCTTGAACAAGTCCAACGAGAAATCGCACTCAATAATGATGTGATTGTCAAGTCAATGCCCACCCACACATTTTCATCACATAGCACAAACGATATAGGAGAGATGGCATCACGCTATAACATCCCTCCAACCGATGTTATCACGATTCTCAACAGTCGGGGTCATTGGGAGGAAATATCCAAATCAATGGGCGTGGACTATGAATTGTTTCAATTGGTAAAGGTGGCATTTGAATGAATAACAGAAGCATTGGTATTGACAGGCTCGCACGAGCGAGGATGATTCGTGAGCGCGAGGATTTGGAAAAGGGTCTTGGGCAAATGATTGGCGACCAATATGCTAAATTCAAAGCAGGTCGCCAATATGGACAATTGGATCCGACTGAACAAGGACAAGTGGATGCTCAGGTTCAAGGATTGTCGCCCGGTGCTACGGGAGGAAAACAAGGCTATCAAAACGCAGTGTTGGCTCAACGAAAGGGATTGCGTAGCCAAAACCAAGCCAATCAAATGGTTGGTGGTTTGATGCAAGGGCAACAACAATTACAACAGGCTGGAGGGCAAATGGGCGGGGGCGACAACGCCTACGCTCAACAGCACGCCCAATTGCTCGCTCAACAGGCTCAAGGTAAGCCGAAAGCACAGGGTGGTTTTGGGTCATTTCAACAAAACCCTATGATGAACATAGCGTTGGGTGGAATACCCGGTGCGGTTCGTGGTGTCAGCAATTTCATGCAAAATCGTGCGGCCAACAAACAACAGCAACAGGCTATGGGTCAATTAGCACAAATGGGACAGCAACCGCAACAGCCTCAAGCACCTGCACCACCTGCACCTGCGGGCGCACCACCTGCACCTCCCGCACCTGCCGCACCTGCGGGCGCGGCACGAGTGCCTTTGCCGGGTGCGGAAGAAGCACGAAGTGTGCCTTTGCCGGGTGCGGATGAAGAAGTCCCTAAGCCTACCGACCCCGACCCCACATTGGTGACAGCAAGCCGACCATTTTGGAACATCGGTATGCTTGACTCCGCTGACCGTATTTACAAAGGCATGGATTACCTGCGATATAGGAAGTGATTGACATGGATAGATTTGACGATTTGCTCATCAAGGCTCGTGCCGAAATGTTGGGGAAGAGTCAGCCCCGTCAAGTCATCACAAAGGACACAGCATTTTCAATGGCTTGGGATTTAACGAAGGGCTTTGAAGATCAAATGCGAGCCATGCAAGCACGCCAACAACGACCCGGTTTTATGCAACGAATGAAGGATTCATTTAATGCAAACAGAAACCAACCTCGGCAAAGCGTGTCAAATACCCTACAAGGAATGGGCGGGCAAGGATTGGGACAAAGACCAATGAACAACATTCCTTTACCGACAAATAATACACCATCAAATAGTGATGATGGCTTTGTTGATCCATTCGGTCAAGCATTAGGCGATGTCACAGGCTCAACGCGCACGACAAGAGCGAGTGGGCAACCAACCACAATGGCTGAGTTAGGGCCGAGTGGATTCGGTCAAGGGGGCGGTGCTGACAGACCGCTTGAAGCCGAAGAAGTCCCAATGCGTGAGGACATCAATACCGAGCAACCTCCTGCACCCGCACCTGCATCATCCGCACCTGTTGAAACGAAACGCACACGAAGCCTCCCGCCAACCATGCGAGGCGACATGAGTGCAAGTCAAAGAGCAAAAAATTTCGGTGGGCCAAGTGATGATCGATTTGTGTCGGCTGTTCAAACACTCGTCCCTGATTCGGATTACCGTTCTCTTTTGAGTGAAGTGAATGAGCGAAGAAGGGGCAAAGAGCCACGAGAAGAAGGAGTGACCCCTCTTTCATCGGCTGATGTTAAGCAGGGTAGTCCTATGCCCAAATTGGATCGAAGAACAACAGGCGACCTTGGCGACAGGCAGGACACCGCCGCCAACGAAAAATACCAACAAGTGAGCGATAAACGCAAGGAATACGCTGAGGCTATGGAACGCTTCGTTGAGCGAGGCGACATGACTGAGGATGAGGCGTTTAGCCTATGGGAAGAAATGCAACAATCGGGCAATATCCCCCAATTCCCTAAAATGAAAGAACAGACTCAACCGAGTCTTGATGAAGCAAACCAAATGCTTGGTGGTGAAACACTGAATCCAAATCAAAAGCGTGAAGCACAAGAAACCCCTATCCCTAAGCGTGAAATGGCTGAACAACCACAAGGCGGAGTCCCCACTGCATTGGAGGCGCGTGAGGTGCAAGAGCGTTTCATGTTGCCTGAAAGCACAGGGGCTAAACCTCCACGAGGCGGCTCACGAAAGGGTATGCGATCTCCAATCACGATGAGAGAAGATCGCCGTGACCCCCAAGTGCATGAATTGCCTTCGCCAAAACGCCGAGCAGAACGAGACAAGCGAAACAAAGCCGCCGATAAGGTTGAGGCTGAGCGCACTCCTGCACCACAAACCGATTTGCCCGAAGCGGGCGAAACGAGAGGTGCGTTGGATGAAAATGAAACCGCTATGGGAAGGGCTATGCTTGAAGCAATTAGGGATTCAGGGTTCGGTCAGCCTCAAGAAAATACCGAGTCTGTAAAGAAGCCCGAACCACAGGTTGAGGAACAGACCACCAAGCAACCACCAACGGCAAAACAAACGACACTGTTTAATGGTGAAGAACAGACGGAATCCGTGAAGCCAAAGGACGACACGGCAACGATTGAAGCGGCACAAGAGCGCAAAGCCAATCGCAATAAAAACAAGGTTGAAGCAAAAACCGAAGCACTAAAGCCAATCCGTTCTATGTCAAGTGAAGAGGTGGGGGAATTGATTCTTGATGCACAAGAAGGTAAGGCGGAGGCTATCAGCCATCTTAAAAATTACGGCGATGAGGTTGAAAGAGTGCATCCTCAATTCATGGATGAAATGAATGATTTGTTTGGTGATACCTTCAACAATAGCAACGATGACCTTTCACTACTACCAAGTGGTATGCGTCAGCAATTGCTGAAAGAAAACGATGCGAATGTCAATTATTCACTGTTGCCGAATGGTTGGGTATAGGTGATGCCTCGTGTCAGCAGGTGTCCTTGACCTCGCCAATAAAGTGGATTGGGAAATGGGGCGCAGGGATTTCAAATTCTTTTTTGAGGACATTTGTGGCAAAGAGGAAGGCTATCAGTTAGCCGACTTTCACGAAGAATGGTTCGCCATGTCGGAGGAATACAACAAAACCTGCGTAATCGCTTCTCGTGACCACGGCAAGTCTGTCTTTTACCGAGTCTATTTGCTATGGAAAATGGCTTACAATCCCGGCACAGAAGTCCTATTCTTTTCACACAGTCAGCATCAGTCCATTGAACACATGGCGAAAATGAATGAATTGATTGAGTCAAATCCTGTGCTTTCGCATTTGAAACCCGCACGAGGATGGGCTAAACAGAAATTCAAAATGACAAACAAATCATCCATATCGGCTATGTCAGTCGGTAAGGCTGTGCGTGGCGCGCACCCTGACATCGTGGTGCTTGACGATATTTTGTCAAGCGAAGCATCAACCCAATTAGCACATATTGCTTCGTGGTTTTACACCGCTTTGTTGCCTGTGCTTCACCAC